>Ga0114962_10001176_pt1 | contig 22816 bp, 22 predicted proteins | sample C_130820_MF_Meta_FD_87017 | JGI IMG/M metagenome (GOLD analysis project Ga0114962, IMG submission 87017) | Freshwater microbial communities from Lake Croche, Canada to study carbon cycling - C_130820_MF_MetaG | ecosystem: Environmental > Aquatic > Freshwater > Lake | place: Lake Croche, Canada... | reverse complement strand
CAACAGCACTGCTTACTTTGCAAGGCCCTTTACTAGCTGGGAGCGAGGCAGTAATGAGAACCTTAACGGATTGCTGCGCCAATACATTCCGAAGAAGCGAGCCATGTCTACAGTAACCGATGAGGAAATTAGAATGATTCAAAACAGATTAAATAACAGACCCAGAAAACGATTGGGGTTCAAAATACCCGCAGAGGTGCTCCATCAATCACTCAAGCGCGTTGCGCTTCGAACTTGAATTCACCAAATAATTAATCCGATGTTTAAACAACTAAATTATATCCACCTGCAAAGATTGCATATCTGACTTGCCCAGCGATTCTCATTAGGAACTTTCGGTAGGTTATTTTTTTTCAATTCATTTTTGTGAAGGCGGTTAACCAAAGCAATTATCGCAAGTGGCAGGTCATCGCTGTTTTCAATAATTTCCACCCAGGGCGTTCCTTCAATTACTTCGGAAACACCTGACTCTCGATGCAGAACTACAGGTACACCCCTTGCTAAGGCCTCAAGAGCTGGCAACCCATATCCCTGCATTGCAGGCATGAGAAAAAGGTCGGCTACGGCAAACAGCTGCTCAACCCCCTCATCTGAAATTCTTCCATGAAACACAACTCTTTCGGAAATGCCGCGAATTTCAGCCAGCGCACGCAATGCCTCCATCTGCGAACCTTCTCCCACTATATCGACGCACCAGTCAATCTTTTCGCTAAGTCCCCGGTCCGACGTCTCCAGATGGGATAACGCGTTCAATATCCAATCGATACGTTTGTTCGGCTCTAGTCTGCATACCGATAAAATTCGCAATTTGCCAACAGCCTCCCCGCTGGTTATAGGTGCAGATTTTGACACCGCCACCCCGGGGCGAACAATCATCGTATCTACGTTGTAAATCATACGCAATTCATCGGCAATCGCATTGGTCATGACAATCACTGAAAGAGCCTTGGAAGCGCCACGCCTGTTAATCCGGTGAACGATCTCGCCTCGAATCATTTTGAATAAGCCAGGCCACACCTCATTTGTGAGTGAAGGATAGGCTCTTCGCAAAGAGAGTGAAAATTTGCTAACCTCCGATGGAAGCAGACTTGGAGGATCAGTGAGGTGTAGATGGTAGCCTAGCGTCGGTAATATTCCTGCGTAAAAAGATCCCTTCAAGTCAAACAAGAGTGGAGGAGGTGAACCACCAGCATGGGCAGCCCGTACATAACGGTTTAGCGCCAGCCCTTCGCTAATAGGGTTGCGACGAGGCGTCAATTCGTGCACGTTCATCGGCCAATCGGCATATGCAGCGAAATCAATCGTCTGATTGAAACAGGCTACGGTATGAGCGATATTATGTTCGTGCAGGAAACGAGAAAGGACTAGAACGAGCCTTTCAACACCACCAAATGCATGAATGAACGGGACGAAGATGATTCTTTTGGAATTTCTCACATCAATATTAATTCACTACATTTCATAAAGTGCCCGGATATTCGCAGTGGATTGGGAAATCGCAAAAGAAGAGCTCTCTACGGCAGCCAAAGCTTCTTCCCTCTTTGGCGACCTGCGGTTCAGGACATCAAGGATCTTGTCACCCCATGCAGCGAACCCCAAAGCAAGGGGCAGAACCTCTACCAGCTCGGGCACCACAATAGCCTCTTTTGGCACGTTGAGGGACATTAGCACGGGGAGGCCCGCTGCTTGTGCTTCGACAATCGTAAGCCCAAGACCTTCCTTCGGTTCTTCCACCCCCGGCCAGATCAGCAAATCGCATGACAGCATGAGCGCCGGGACATCTTCATGCCAACCGATAACTCGCACAAGACTTTCAAGTGATTTCAGCCTCGCCATTTTCTGCACTTCATCCTCCAGTGGGCCTGAACCCGCGAACACGGCACAAACTGTGGGGTCCAACTTTGACACATAAGCCAAAACATCAATGACAAAACAGGGGTTTTTGTATTCGGTCATCCTACCGACAAAAAGTAAAACTTTAGAGTATTTCGGCAACCCGAACAACTTTAGGAATTCCAGCCGTCCTGACGGTTTCCTGTGAAATGGAGCCGTATCAATGCCGCAATGAATGATCATGTCCCTGCCGGGCATATGCTTTTCACCCCTCAGGAAGGCATCGAGTGCATCCCCAGATACCCCCACTATTTTATCTGCCAAATGCAGACATGCTCGTCGCATTGGCTCGTGGAGAAGAGAATTCTTAAGGGGGTTGGGTGTGGGGAGGCTCAAAGAGGTGTTGTGGAGATGGACAATCCTTTTTTTCAAGGGCAAACCTGCAGATGCCAAGAGATATAACGCGCTGACGATATCGTGATGACTATGGAGTATTTCGTATTTGCCTTCATCAATGACTTTACGAAGCTCTCTAAAAAATTGCACCTTTTCTTGTAGCTTCACCGGAGAATATATTATCTTTCCACCAAGCGCCCGCACAGTATCATCTATTGCTCCGGGCCGGCCAAGGATGGCATAAAAAGTCCAATCAATTTTTTCCTCTAATTCCGCAAAATGCCGGATAGTATGGAAGAGCCATCGTTCCGTTGCCTGCCCGTTAAAATTTTCGATGATGTGTAATACTTTGTTCACTTGTATTTCATGTAGGCTAACTTGTATGTAAATTTTTGCTTAGATTTCAATTTCTCCATCTTTGGATTTAATCTAAAAGAAGCATTTCCTACTATACAACTTTACTTTACTGCCTCCACATAGATACTTTCCCATGCATATTTTTCATTGTCTATGATTACTGCTACTGAAACCTCTCCTTTACCAAAAGACACTCTTGATACACGTTTAAATCCCGCCAGCGAAATCTGCTGTACCAGAAGCTCTCCATCATAAGCAATCTGATGCTCATAACGTTGCCTGAAATAAGAGTTAACCGCCTCCATGGCACATGATGTATCAACACTGCGTCGAGCAAGCAATTCTGAGGGATCATCGAAATATGCTTTCATAATTTTTTCTCCATCGGGAACAACTATCCGCAAACACCCATCCGGTTGAAGCACACGGAAACATTCACGCAACAGTCGCTGCCCATTCTCAATATTAAAATGTTCCAACACATGCTCACAAAAAATCCCATCAAAACAATTATCCGGAAAAGGAAATCTCTTGTTGAAATCCATGCAATACAAAACATTGTTGTCTTTATATCCATCAACATTTATCCATGTATCAACAGTTAGCCCTCTTGGACCGCTGCCAAGGTTCAAATAGAGAGGATGATTCAGCTCCACAAGTTTCTTGTGTAATTGTCTTTCCTTTAAAAGAACAAAGTTAATGAAACGTATCCAGATGAAATGGATATCCCAACGCAAGAAAGCGAGCGTCTGATGACTAAAAATTTTGAGTAATATATTACCTATCAGAGACATTAAATCCGTGTCCAGTCTTTTACAAACATTAGTTAGGCCCTACATACATATTCAGCAAGCTAGCCGCGGAGTTTTCAATAGAGAAGGGCCCATTCTTTACCGCCATATTGCATGTAGAAATGTCAGGACGTGAAAGGCTCACTAACCTCATTGCTTCTTCGGCCCAGACTGAAGGGCCAGTATTTAGCGGCTTGAATACTATCATTCCGGGTACAGCCTCACACTCCCGAGGGACTGCGTCTGACGCAAGCACCCTCAATCCCGCCGCCTGAGCCTCGACAGCTACCATCCCGAGACCTTCACCAACTGAAGGGAAAAGGAAAAGATTAGATCCAGACATCAACCGAGGGATATCTACGCGTTGACCAATAAGTCGAATTGAATCCTGCAATCCCCACAACCTTACTCTTTCTTCCAACTCTATTCTTACATCCTCGCCTTCACCGACCATCAGGAGGCGAATATCCGAGTCTTTTTTTATACATAACTTAGCTACTTCCAAAGCAAAACTCGGATTTTTCTGATTTAGGTTGGAATTAAGCCTTCCCACAAAAAGAAGTATCTTCGCATTCTTTTCCCAACAAAATTCACTGCATATTTCATTATGAGACCTTTCATAATCCCCTTGGAATCGGGTGACATCAAAACCACAATGAACTGCTCCACGTATAACCTTTTTAAAGCGATCCTCATCGAAGCCGTAGTCTGAAACAATCTCACGGGAAGTTCCGATTATGTGTGTGGCCAGGTTTGCAAGGAGTCGCTTACCACTTTCAGCGGTAAATCTTCTGGTATGACTCGTGCAATAACTCTCCAAGTGAATCAGTGGATTATGAATGTGTGCGATTCGAACCGGAGGAAGATAACCTATACCAAACAGAAAATGAAGCCCAGCGGTATAGTCTTGATGATCGTGTATTGCGTGATAACTGCCATGAGCCAAAATAGTGCGAAATTCATCGATGAAAGTCAATAAATTATCTCGGCTATATTGAGTGTAAAAAAGCTTCGCCCCAAGCGAGGCGGCCTCATCATCAAATACGCCCTCCCTCCCGCCAGTCAAGCAAATATCAATCTGTACCCGGTAAGGCATATCATCCTTTTTCTGGTCAAGATATCTGAGCAAAGCCATCAGCCAGGTTTCAGCACCACCCACCCCTAAAGTTGAGAAAACCTGTAAAACTCTATATTCTGGTAGTACTACCTGCCCAGAAATCTTTCCATACGAAACTTTCATTGGCTATTATTACCCTCGAACAATGATTTCATGCTCAAATCGTCTCTAAATATGACATTTCGCCAATCCCGTGATGCGTGTAGAACGGGCTTTTTAGAACCGCCATTTATGTAATAGAGACTGCTACAGTTTGCTAAAGACCAAATAAAATTTTTCTTATTGCACCTAGAGCATATCGGTATGGATAAGTAAAAATATTTCCGAATATGGCTGAAAAAATAGATTTGATTTTATAAAAGCCTGAGTGGCTATTTACTTTTAGCCTGTCAATTTCTTCTATCCACAAATATCTTTGTGCACATTTGATGGCTTCGCTACAATAATTAATTCGATAGTCTTCTTGATACATTAATTTGTAAGATATTAGCAATATCTCTCTCCTAAATTCCGACCCATGCTTTACGGTTTTGGATTCGTTATGCAATCTAAATTTTACTAATGTATCCGTTACATAGCTTATTTTTGGATACCTATTAAGGTAGCCTATCAACATGAACCAATCAAAGCAAAAATGAAAGTCTTCTTTAAGTCCGCCCAAGCGCTTCAATTTCTCAGTTCTAACCCAAGTGCCCGGCTGCTGATAAATGACCGTCACGTCCCCCTTGATCATTTTTTTTACGGAGAGCTCAGCTGACTGTATAACCTCTTCACTTATGTCGTCAAAATTCATTACAGCGCCAGCCACAGCGTCAAAATTTTCAATATTTTCGGCAATAATTATTAATGCGCCAGCTATCAAATAATCATCCGAATTTATCCAGTTGAAAATCTCGCCAGTACATTGCTCCAAGCCCTTATTGATAGCATGTGCCTGTCCATTATCTTTTTCACTTATCCAATAGGAAAGCCATTGATCATATTTTTTTATGATATCGACTGAATTATCAGTACTCCCACCATCAATTATAATATATTCCAAATTTGGATAATTCTGCAGTAACACGGAACGAATCGTTTCCTCTAAAAACTGCCCTTGATTAAATGAAGGAGTGACAATGCTTATCTTTGGCCATGCTTTTTTATAGTATATCCCAGGCTTCTCAATAGCTAAATCATTAATCCAAGGCCAGCCGCTTTTGTTGACTGGCGCCGTTGGGAAATCATTTTTTACATTGCAATTAAGATTCATATAAGAACCCTTTTTGGAAAAGCTTTCTTTCTATGAATCGAATAAACTTAATATCTATAGTCAATCTCATATAAATATGAAATAACCTACTAAAAAATCGCTTCTTTGGTTTTTTAAAAACGAAATCCATAGGTATCTTTCTTTCCTCTTTTGCCTGATTTACAAGCTTGCTCCAATCAACTCTCCAAATATCTTGCAAAGCAAAAAAATCTGACCCATGTTGTTGTAACATCGAAATTACATTAAGATCCCAATGTGTAAGTTCCATATTCTCAGTACTTGTCATGTCGATGCCCATTTTCTCCCAGCCATCAAACCATTTTGTTGGTGATGTTTGACACTCAATTTTTTGTGACAACATGTGGCCGTATATTCTATATATAGCCATATCAGACAGCTTTTCGATATTCGATTTTTCATAGGCACGATAAAATCTGTGCTTTGATTCCATGCGCGGCCAATTACAAGCCTGGTAATGCAAGCAAACGATATCATTGAGATAAATATGTTTTCTGGCGTGCAATGGGTTGTAAGCCATGTGCATTCCCAGATATCCAATAACTGGTATTTCTGAAACGCCGTCGTCCACCCATATTTGTCGCTTATAGCTACCATACAAATCCGGATAGTCAACCCGGTATTGCTTATAGTTCTTCCATAATGTCACCCATTGAAGATGAAACAATGTGCCTGGCTCGGAATTCAAAACGGTTTTCCATTCAGGGGTTTCAAAAATATTTGCCGAAATTATTTCATCTGAATCAATTGCAATAATTATTCTCTTATCACAGACTATTTTGCGCGCTTCCTGAAAGACAAAGCGTCTTCTTATAAATGCTCTAGCTGCTTCTTCTCTTAAGGAATGCCCTAGTTTGTGGTGAAGTATTACCTTCGGATATCTCGGATAGATGTCAAGACTATTATCAAGTCCAGTACTTTCGTCGGATACGATAATATGATCTGCAAATTGGCTACACGTCGAAAGGAATCTCTCAAGCATCCAAGCTTCATTTTTGACTAAAGTAACAACAATAATTTTAGTATTGGACATTTAGATACCTAGGATATCAAGTGAAATCACAAATCTGGATCACCATGTTGGTGCATATCATCGTTGTAACCGTTAAAAACGCCTTTAGCCGGAGGCTTCTTTTTATTCTTAACTACAGATATTTCCATCAGTCCTTTTTTCGTCCAGGCTGCCTATAGGTTTTAATTTCTGTGCCAACAACCTTCTCTCCTGCAATTAATTGACGCTCTTCATCAACCATCATCCGAACTACATCTTTCATCCGATAATTCGCACGCCACCCGAGCACTTCCCTGGCCAACTGAGGGTTGGCCCTGCTGTTGATAATTTCAAGAGGTCTAAGCAACGTTGGGTCGGTAGAAACGTGTCTCCGCCAATCGAGATCTAGGCAGCGGAATGTCTCTGCCACAAACTCCTCTAGCGTATGCGTCTCACCGGTGGCTACAACATAGTCAGCCGGGTTGTTCTGCTGCAGCATGAGCCACATGGCCTCAACATATTCTGGTGCCCAACCCCAATCACGAGCGATACCGATATTCCCCAGGCGGAGGGTTTCCTCGCTCCCGGCGGCAATTCGGCAGGCAGCCTTGACGATCTTACGGGTAACGAATCGCTCATTACGAAGCGGCGACTCGTGATTAAAAAGTATACCGGTACATGCAAAGAGTTTGTAAGCCTCCCGGTAGTTTGCCACCGCCCAAAAGGCGGCTACCTTAGCTAAGGCGTAAGGGCTTCGGGGCCGGAACGGGGTAAGCTCATCAGCGTGCACACCATCGTCCTCCCCACCAAAGCACTCGCTGGAGCCGGCGCTGTAGAGTTTTATCGGCCGATCAATTAATCGTACAGCTTCCAGCAGATTGAAAGTACCAACAATGATGCTCTCCACAGTTCCGAACGGCTGATAAAAGGATTGGTTGACTGAACTTTCCCCTGCTAAGTTGTATATCTCATCTGGCCGCACTCTCTCCAGTACCTGCTGCACGCTCAGGAGGTCATTGATTTCCATGCAGTGGACGGTGACCTGCTCATGGATGCCAAGCTGAAGAAGATTACCGAAATTGGATATATCAGCGATTCGGGACGTGCCATGCACTTCATATCCATTGCAGAGCAACAGGCGCGTAAGATAAGCACCGTCCTGCCCAGTTACACCACAAATCAATGCTTTTTTCATTTTATTGTTACATCTTCGGAGGATTATCTACTTTAGTTACATGAACCCAACATTGCATGCTTTAACCGGATTAAGTAAGTACTTAACTAATAGCTGTTACTATTTATCCCTCAGAAATTTCACGATAAAGTTGTACATATTGATCAGCAATTACATTAGGACTAAATCGGAGAGCATTTTTGAATCCATTTTGTATTAATGTTTCACGGTATGCCTCATCATTTATTATCCGCATAATTCCTTCCCTTATTTTTGTTAAATTGTAGGGATCAACGATACATGCTGCATCCCCTGCCACCTCCGGCATCGACAAAATATCACTGGTTATTACTGGACGACCTACAGAATTAGCTTCCAATATAGGCATTCCAAATCCTTCATACGCAGAAACAAAAGCAACAAGATCGCAATTATGGTACTTAGCCACCATCTCTGCTTCTGGCAGATTAAAACTGCTATTATATTGAATATTATTATGGGCTAGGCTTGTTGTGTGCTCCTCGGAAAGTTTACCAACGATCTCAAGTTTACAAGGTATGCCTCGGAGCGCCTCAATTAAACGCAATAAGTTTTTATTCCTACTGGTACCAATGTGCAAAATAGTTGGCTTGGCTACATTAAATTTCTTTTTAAATGGGCTGAAGGCTGGAGAAATACAAACTGGAATAACCCTGATTTTATTAGGGTCATATTTTATGCATTTTAACAATTCCTCTTTTGTTGATTGAGAAATAACAGATATAAGTGCAACTCTTTTTGCAGGAATAACGTACCAAAATAAACGCAGCAGATATCTTTTGATACCAGTTGTATTGTATAAAAATACGCAATCAAGTACGGTAAGCAATGTCTTATTTCGTCTCAGCAGATAACTCAAAAAATGAACATCTCCGGTTATATGATTTACATCACCTTGCCTAAATGCCGCTTCAAAAATATTATAAAATCTGCGTAAGATTCCCTTACTTTTAAATTTTGACATAGCAACAACACATTCGACTTCTGTCGGCATAGCAGATCTAATGACCTGAAATGCTCCTTCCACACTATAATTTGTTGAGTATGGGTTTCGATGAAAAAAAATTACTTTTATACCTTACTCCCTATTTGTTGAGTGAGCTTTATGCCGAAAAAATATAATATCCCGCTTCCTCAGCAAGGTTAACAAGCTGTTTTTTTTTCTAATTTTTAACTTATTCAACAGCAACCATGATGACAAAGTAGGAAGTGCCTTAAGCGAGGCGTGCATTAGTAAGAAACGTGCGTGGCCCCGATGAACTTTAGTCGCATTAAGAAATAATTTTTCAGCCACTACTAACGCTAAATCCCGATAATTTACTTGATTTAAAATTTAGGTTAGTCTAGCATGAAAAAAAGCCTTGAATCACCCTAATTCATTTCTTGATTGGCAAATTTAATAGTTGGCCCAATTTGATGTCCCATTCAAAGGGGCGAAATTCCTCAGATCCATTTCCAGGATAGAAAGTCAATTCACCAAATACTATAGCCGGAAGTGCATAAAAATCAACACGAACAAATGCAAAGTCTGATGCTAGTTTTCTGGCAAGATTCACCATTGTACTCAAATATATTGGAGGATCAATAGTTTTTGTAGTTCCCTTATAGTGCAACTCAAAATCCTGTTTATTCCAAGATGTATCAAAAAATAACCTAGTATGATTATCAAATCGATCTAAGTCAACTTGTATGAATATTGGTTCACCATTGAAACAAAAAAACTTATAGTCTAGGGGAGCCCCCCCACTCTCGTCAGCCAACAACTTCTCACAAACGATTTTTCTGTTAATGTCTTTGTAGCACCACTCTCGACCGATATCGTAATAATTAATTTTTTGCCATTTTTTAAATATCGCTCGAACATCAACATGGCTAATTTTTTTTTTATCAGGAATTATTAAATTGTATCCAGATCCATGATTGCATTTTAGGATAAATTGGTTGGGTAATTTTTCAAAATCAATCTGATCGGCATCGTCAAAAACGCATAAAAGTTCATTCAAATAATCACTGCCGATTTTCTTAGAAATATAATCCCGGACTAGTAGCTTATCTGATAACTTTGTGTATATTGGGTTCCGGTCGTATAATTTTATCCATTGAATCTTTTCATTAAATGTTATTGGCTCACTGATGCATCCGTCACCCATCAGCCTCTTTAATTGATAGTCGGCAAAGCTGTAATCACTTAAAAAGTTGCGGGCCATCTTGAAAAATAATTTCAAGTATAGTCTTTTAATATTTGTGAAATAGTCGAAATTGCAGGTCATTTTTAGTGTCCAAGGCAGGGATAAGCTTTCCCTTTTGCAGGGGTTTCAGAAGTAGAAATTATGCAGCTATGACCATTCTCTGTTAGAAAAAATTCTACTTCTCACGCCTTTGATCCTAGATGATGATCACCTTCAGCCAAATACTTGTCACCTTCAATACTTGGGGTTTTAACAACCACTGTTACAACATCTGATATTGCTTCAAAATCGGTCGTCTCACCAGGGTTGAGTGTAATGATGTCACCGTCTTGCCATGTACGTCCCATCATCCGCACCTCACCGCTCAGAATAAGAGTGACCTCAGTCGCGACTTTATGGTGATGTGCGCTTTCTCTTTCTCCTGCACAGTAATGTTTTACTGCAACTTCACAGGCCTCTGTAAAGTGGGCCGTGGGATTGAATGCGCCCACGAACCAACCTTTCACCATTTTTTCTAGGCGATCATGTTTCATGCCAAATGGCTTCCTTTGATTTGATCAACTTGTTGCTCATTTTTTAATGGGAGATATTTACTAATATCCAACTCTTTAATACCAATTTTTTTTTGCATTAGGATTAGTTGATTAAATGTGGGTGCAATGAAATAACTTCCAGCAACATTCTCGTCTTTTCGGATAAGATTTTTAGCGCCTTCTACAAAATAGATTGTTTTAGCGAACCAGAAGATACCTGCAGTAGCGAAAAAACTAATAGGATCACACTGAGCAGCTTCGATTACCAATCCTTCATCGTTCAGGCGGACGTATGAATACCTTGGATGGATTGACCTAAAAGTCAAAGTGCCAGCGTCAAGATTTCGATTGCGAAACTCTTCAATTACTTCAGCCAATTGAATATCGACTAATTCATTGGCACTAATGATGAGTAGCTCTGCTGCCTGGTCTAACTGACAAGCCGCCAACAGCGCAGTGCAAGCCGAGCCCTGAGACATCTCAGGTACCTGAGTGCTGCGCGCACTAGGAACGAGAAGTGAAGCCACTTTTACCAAATGGAAACGCACCGCTTCAGTTTCTAAAAAAGTGAAGCTGTATTGGGAGTCAGCAATATTCGCAGAGTTTTTAACAATTCGTTCTAACAAAGAAAACCCACGTATTTCAGTGAGGCATAAAGGAAACTCCTTATCTGTATTTTTTGAATGTGACTTACTGGATGCCAAAACAAGTATATTGATTACCGGGCTTTTTTTTGAACTTTGCGCATTCATTCGTTCACCCCACTTTCGATCTCAAGAATTCGAGTCGAAATGCTGTCAATATTGACCTCTGTTACATTTTTTACTGCGAGTAAATGAGCGCCAGACGCCTTAGCAGCTTTTATGCCATTTTCGTTGTCCTCAATAATAAGACATTCTGTAGGTTTAAGAGCAAAATGTTTCATTGCGCGCATATACATCTCGGGATCAGGCTTACCTTTGCTAACATCTTCATTCGAGATCATAAGATCCAGATAACCTGAAAGTGCTGAGCGTTGCATCATGGTTTCAACTGTATTCCTTACAGAATTGGAACAAACAGCAAGCTTGTAGCCTTTAGATTTTAATTTTAACAACGCATATTCATGAATGAACATTGGCTTACATCTTGTGTGAACAATCTCCATCGTGAATTTTTGCTTCATTTCGTTGATAAACACATGTAGCTCCTTTGGCAGTCCCCGCTCAATGGAGAGTATCTCCAATTTACGTAAGGTTGGCAGACCGTCAAAACTTGTAAGATGATCAAAACGCGATATTGGCATACCAAACAACTTCAAGGCCCTATTGAGAGCCTCGTAATGCCACTCTTTCGCCTCAATAAGGACGCCATCCATGTCAAAAAGAATTGCTTTAATAATCATCTGCTACCCATATCTACATAAAAAATTCTTTTGCCTTAACAGGAAAGTCTGTACAAAGAACTAACTTTTCTTCAGTTGCAAGCGGCAATAGCTTATTCCAAAGGTTGGTGTATTCACGTCCATGTAATTCAGATGAAACAACACAAACGCGCTTTCCTCGACTGATTAAAGCGAGTATTAATGAATGGTCAAACCACTCATTATCAAAACTATCGAGCCAGACACCCTCGACTCGATCAATCCAGACAGGATTTAGTTCAACCTCACTCATTCTTACAAACACGGGGTTACCCGCCGCAAGATGATCTCTCGTATCCGGTATTGACATATCGAATACAAACCAATTGGTCCGGCAATAATCCGACATTGTTTTACAAAGTAATTTAGCTAAGCCATCAGCCTTAATATTGATAGCCAGAAGTTGCTGATCCTTACCCATTAAGGAGAGAAGTGTACTAAGGGTCATTTCCTCACCGCTTGGCATATCATGGGAAATTACGAGTTCCCCCAAACTATCACGTACATCAGTTTCGGTACCAAAGCCTAGTTCGAATGAACGGCAGAAAGCCGTTTCTGTGTTTTTCTCAGATTGGACACGCCAAAAACCGCGATGACTAATTATCTTCACACTAACTCAATTTAAAGTAGCAGACTTAGAAACTGGGTTATTCAAAAACTCCGCAAGATCACTTGGCGTACCCAGCCCATGCATACCAGCACCATAAGTACCTATATTATAAATACCAATTTTATACCCTCTAGCTATGAGAGTGTTGTAAGTAGGCGCCACATAAAACTCCCCATTGACACGTTCATTGCAAGCAATCATTGCTTCCGCTGCACTTACAAAATTACGACCATGTCGGAAATTGTAGACACCTACAGTAGCCTCGTCTGAAATAACTTCTTTTTCAACAACACGGGTTACATTTCGGGCACTATCAATCTCCACAAAAGACCATTTAGGATCACTGGCCCTCATGGTCATAATTAAGCCGTCAATTGAATTCCTATTAGATTTGCATAGATATTGGTTCACATCCGCATCAATGAATTGATCGCTATTAGCAATCATCAATGGCGAATCGTTATCTATAAACGTCTTTGCACTTAATACGGTACAAGCGGCACCTTCGGTAATACCATTGATTTCAATCACAATACAGCCTGGAGCCCATACAGTAAGTTTTTTGCGTAATCCATACTTCAAAACGTGCTCACTTTGACAAATAAAAATAAAGCGATGTTGATGAATAGGCGTTAAATTTTCAATTACCCATTTAATCATTGGTTTGCCATGTACGGGAATAAGAGGCTTTGGATCAGTGTAGCCTGCCACATTAAAACGACTGCCAGCACCTGCCATTGGTATAACAATATTAAGCATCAAATTTTTGCTTTCGCATTTGAAATTGGTTGATCAAGGATGGTCTCGTCAATAATCATATTATTAAACGATTTGTATAAAACCAACCAATCATTAAAACCCAGTTCAGTACCGAAGAAACCCAAGTGTTGGTATCTATCTTCATTAAGAGTGTATTTATGCCAATATAGATTGATTGCAGAGTGATCAATCATCACAAAGTGATCTCTAAAAACTTGGAAACTGTCTGCTAGTGTAAAGTTCACATCACGGCCCATACTTTTAAGAAATTCGGTACATAAGTAAACCTCGCTAATACGCCAAGTGGAAAAAGAACGCAATGTATTACCTGAAATGCTTCGCTCTTCAGGCGAGTCTGTTCGCACATCTAGTGGGATATTAAAATATCTAACCATGTCATCAATATGACCGTATAAGAACATATCAGATACACCGTACAAACGAAACTTAAAAGTATTTAGTGAGATACCCACCAATCGATTTATTTGCAAAGGTAAACCCTCGATAAGCGGAAAGGTTTTAAGAAGATTACATAGATAGGTTTCTAAGCTGGGGTGATATATACGCTGATCTGTTCGGGTTTTCAATACATTTTGTGCTCCCAAATCCCTTGCTCTGAGGACGCCGGCACTTGATGTTACTATTTGCAAGTTTACGTTTGAAATGCCGTTATTCTCAGGCTTTATATTTTGGATAATATAAATATTATATTTTTCTAGCAACTTTACAATATCATCAGCTATCATCCAAGTTGAAAGTATTATTATAGCTTCGGGAAAATTATGCCTATATATTTTTAATGTTTCAACTGTAAAATTGGAATCAACAATTAATGGGCCTTGCATTACAATTGCAAAGAGGTCTGTAGATATAAGCTTTAAGTTACTTTGATTGTATTTGACTACTACATATTTTTTTTTATAAAGCCGGTAGTTCCAGAAGATTTTTCCGGTGATAGTTATCGTAATTAATTTGATTAATTCTTTTATATATATCTTTAACATAATTATATTTTTAAATTATTATATTTTTTTTGAATAAAATATGCGTTATATTCACTTTCCTGATATTCTCTTAAAACAATATCAAATCCATTTTCAACCAGATAGTTTTCAATTTCATTGCCGATAGGTTGCCCTTTGTACAAAATACCGTTCAAGCCCTGAGCGCATTCAATTACACCAGCTATAACTTTGTTTATAGAACCACCTAATGACCGTAAAACATCCAAATCTTTTCCTTGCGCATCAATATGCAAATAGTCTATTTTTTCAATTGCATTATCATTTAAGTAATGTTCCAAAGTTATCGTTTTTACTTCAATAAATTTTTCAAAGTAAAAATCACTACGCTCATTTATAGCATTATCTTTAAATGCCAACAAAGAACTTACCCCTCCCCCACCTTCGATTACGTTTGAAACGCCCATACGTATGGAGTCTTCTTTTATATCAATAGCATATTGTTCTACTTTATAGTTCGGCAGGCCATGCGATGCAATTTTTATTGCATTAAAAAGAGATGGAACTGGTTCAAACGCAATAAATTTAATTCGAAGATTATTTTTCACAAAACCATATAAAAATGAAAATCCATCATTCGCACCGACATCAATAATCAATTTTATGTCGTTTATACTCCGCCTCCCAAACATGGTAACCCTAGATTGAATTAGGAATTCGTGTTTCGTACTTAGATTTTTTTTAATCCTTATTCTTCGCAATTCATTTACTTTAGATCCACGCAGAGCGAGAAGAATATTTTTGATCATTTTATTAATAGTTTGTTTTCAACGGTAGTTATTTCCATCAATCTGAATATTTTCTTTTTGTTTTCTTCGCAATTGCCTTGCATACTGGTGGGTTGGTCGCTCTACAAACCTAAACATCAGTTCTGTTGAAATAATAACGACCATTAACGTTAAGAATGGATAAATAAATAGCGGAAGTTTTGTATAAGCACTGAGAAACCACAACGTAGTAAAAATAACTGGGGTATGTACTACATAAAGACTATAGCTGCGTGTACCCAATTGAGCCATGACTTTTGCTATCTTAGCCTGCCTCGGGCTCAGTTTTCTCTCTAAGTTTACTAATCCGATTAGCAGACCTCCCGTTAACAAGGACAGTAATACAGTTGTCAGCACATGTAATCCTTTGATATGCAAAAATGTTATCAGAGCTAGATAACATAAATATATAACCGCAGCAAGCTTTAGTATCTTGATACTTGTACTATTATTTTTTGTTGCCTCTTTGGCGTAAACCTCTGCACTAACCGCACCAATAATCCAATATATCACAAACTCAAACCATGTCCCATGCAAGTAGGTTGATTCAACGCCCAACAAACGCGCCCATACTATAATGGAATACATTAGCAAGCCAAATCCCACTAGGGCAACCAAACCATAGCGTTTGTTGAGGAATAATAAAAACGGGTAGATTGCATATAAAAGTATCTCTACAGCCACCGTAGTTAATGGCCCATTGCCTGGATAGAGCGCTGTAACACCAAAAAAGCGTGCTATTTCTGATATACCCAAAATTGAGAAGAGTAAATCTTGATTGATTACTTGAACATTTCCGCCATTTTGTGTCATGTCATTAGTATTTTCATTGCCCATCAACCAAACACTAATCACGCCTAAAACTAAGGCCGCCCAAAAAACTGGTAATATGCGAGTACTTCTTTTAAGTGTAAATGTACGCCAAAACCCTGATTTGCACAACTTATCTGGCGTTATTGCTTGTGGTAAATGTATGCAGAATCCACTGAGAACAATAAAGATAATAACTCCAGGGTGTATACCCCCGCCTCTCCACAATAATAATTCGAAAATATATTGAAATAAAACGATTATTTTTTGAGTTGTAGTGTCTGCATAGCCAATAGTCCATCCGCCCCAATGTGTTAGTAACACCGATAATGCAGCCATCCCGCGCACAATATCTAGGCTGTGGTAGTGTTTTGTATTATTTAGATATACCATCGGGATTAGATTTATTCGATACAGTTTCTACGACACACACGCACTTCAAGACAATACACACTAAATATTCAACCCGCTTGTTGCAGCGCAGTTTTAAATAAGCCATTTCCAACAAAGCACAGGCATTGGTGAAAGGTCCAGCACAATTACCTCGCTTTCGTGCATACACATCTTGGTGGGTGATTTCTTCTAAAAGAGTTTGATTCAATGTATTAATTGTAGTTCCTTGTCTTCAGTCAAAACAACATCAAAAAAATTATCAATTTGTGCATGTCAAAATAAACTTGAATGTTGCCCCATTTTCAATAAAAGAATTGTTGAATTACAGTTCATTTTATAATTCCAAAAAGACCTGCATCGCAAAGACCATTCACAATCTTCTCCTTGTCCCCAACATAATATCTCATTTAATTTATTATTGATTAAAAAATCTCGCTTTCCAATTATTACAGTTCCATTTATGTACATTTCAGTATTGGTATATCTAGTATCTAGATAAGACAACCTGTTTGGCGCCAATAAAACTCCATTGTGCTCTATCAAATACCCTTGCTCGTAAGAAATGCAATGCGGCCACATGAGCCAATCTCTCCATCTTGTATTATCTTTATTCAAGACTTTTACCATGCAGACATCCCAATCAAAATCAAATATTTGAAAGCCTGCGTACCAGTCTCTACTGAATTTGACATAGTCGTGTGTCAGTACAATATTTTCAAACTTAGACTGCTCCACAAGAATATTTTTCTTTTTTGTTATCCAACCTTCCTTTTCAGTTTCATCAAAAAATATTATACGAAAATTATCTTCAATTGTTAAATCTGCTTTAATATTATTATCTCCTATGATAATAATTTCATAAGAATTTTGAGGAATATTTAGTAATTTTATGCTCGCAATAATCTCGTTCAAAAAGCAACCATCTTTGGGTGTAATACAATTATTTAATATTTCGACATGTCTGGTAACAATACCAAATGTCCATTGTTTATTGGAAGTATACATAAATGAAAAATTAATCGGAAATTGATGTATAAGAAATTAAAAATATTTTGTAACTATTTTAAGTTGTATAAACTGCAAATTTTTTTACAAAAACTTTATTTAAATCATTTTCAATATAGAGGTTCAGAAATACCTAATCAATTAAATCTATAATCGAACGCTGCTCCTAAAATCACTTTAAAAATTATTTTCTTTGATAAAGATCAACAGCCACTTATATATGGTTTGTTTTTTTATTAAATCCACAATGCCTAGATTGCGAAACTGGCTTAGCACACCAAGAAACTCTTTCCTTTGAATATAAATCAAATAGGCTTTTCGTTCCTGCGTTTATTTTTTAATCATCCAAAATCCTCCAGGCTCCCTACCCTCCTGAATCGCAAAAATTGGGCATTTTTCCGCAAATTGATTTCTGTAATTATGCGATAAGTAATTTAATGCACCAATAATCTTAAACTCAGAATTAAAAGTGATAAATGCTTCTAATAAATATTGTTCATTCCATAGTAGATGGTTGTAAACCCATTCATTTAGATAATCTTTTGGGGTAAATATATCATGAACATGAATAATAACGCCCGATTTTAAGGTTGGTAATAATTCTAAATATTCAAAAAGCACATCCCCCTGTGGTCTAATTATGTGCGATGAATCAATAAATAAAATATCGTTTCTTTCCAACTTTTGGAAAAAAGTCTTTTCTACACATTCTACTTTTTCCCTTATTAACTCTATTTCTAAATTTTTAAGCCAAGGCATTTCGTATGGTTCTATACAAATATGATCACAACGGTAGCTTGCATTTTCTATCTTATTTTTTTCAATGGCATTGCTAACCATTAAAGTAGAATACCCACTGCCCACCTCTATCAGACTGTTGGGTTTAAAATGCCTAACCATGCTATATAAATATTCAGCATCGCCCGAACAATAAGTACTGTTATTATAATAAAATGAAGTATCGTTTATTTTATTTATTGGAAATGCTATCAGTTCTTGATTATATTTAAATTTATTTAATAAATCTAATTGTTCTGATGTATTGAAATCTATTCCTTTAAGTTCTCTATCAACCCTTAATGATTTAATTAAATATTTTTTAGGATTTATCATAGGTTGATAATAATGGTCTAGGATTGGTAAAATTCCTAAATGCATAAATATTTTTTCACCTAAAACGCCAGTACCTGCTTTTTTAACAAACTTCAACCAAAGTGATGCCAAGAAAGTAAGAGGAACACCTAACAACAAGATAATTATAAAAAATTTATGCTTCATTTTTTCTATTTTTAAGTTTAACTTTGTTATAAATTCGCTATTTGGTTGCTTTATTTGTAAAATAAACCATTAATTATATTAAATTTTAATGCTGAAACATAGCATTTTATACAAACTATTGATACATCTGAAAATATTCTTCTGGATCATCATTTTCCAAGAAAAATCTTATCCAAAGCTCTAAGCTAAGCAGTGGAAATATAATTGATTCCGAATATCTTTTGATAAGCACTGTATTACTTAATATTTTTTTCAATTCTATCTGGTTTAAATAGCAACGCTCCTTTGAGCGATCATCCAAGAGAATATACTTGAGTTTGCCAATGCCAAAGTCTTCCGTAAGCCATTTTTCCAATGGCAATGGAAATCCAACTTTACTCCTAGAAATAATTTCTTTTGGCACATACTTTTCAGCAATTTTGTACAGTATTTTCTTTCGACTCCTGAATCCCACCTTTTTTTCAAACTCTAGTTGATTGACAAATGCAACCAGGTTGAAATCCAAATATGGAACACGAGCTTCTACGCCTGCAAGCATGGACATGCTATCAACTCGCGCTAACAGACCGTGCAAATAAGTAGCTTGGTCGAATAACAATAGATCATTTAGTTGCGCACCTTTTTTCAAAGAACGTTTTTTAAAATTATTAAAAGAAGTAAATTGAGCAATATCTTCAACTGAAGCATAACTCATCTGTTTGAGATAGAGATCATTTTCGGATGTACTTGAAAAATCCTTATAATTATCTCTGAGAGTACCAGCTAATTTAAAGAGATTAGTAAGCTGAAATGAACTAGCAAGTTTATATAATCTTGCATTCGAAAATCTATGATACCCACCAAAAACCTCATCGGCACCCTCACCACTCATTAGTACTTTGACAATATCTTTTGCCAACGTTGACAACTGAAATATTTGAGTAAAGTTGGGAATTAAATGCGGCGAATTTGAGTTCGATGTAGTAAGTATGTAATCCTTAATAAAATTAGTGTGGTTAGATGTGAAATTATAATGGTCCGTTTTTGAATCATTCACCACTAATCGCTGAAAGTACTTCTCACTATATTCATAGTTCTCAAACGAAACCGAGAATGTTGATACTTTTTTGTTAAAAACTTTACTAGCTATTGATACTAATAAACTTGAATCGAGACCACCGCTTAGAAAAAAACCTAAAGGCACATCGGAAATCATTTGTTTTTCTATTGCTTCTAAAAGAAGTAACTCAGCTGTATCGGCATCATTCATTAACCTCTTCACTACTGGAGCAATATATTCAATATTAAAATATTTAACCTCTTTGTTATCAATAACACAGCAAACCCCAGGAGGGAATATTTTTATATCCTTTAGGAATGTTGATGGATTCTCAATGAATCGATATTGCATAAATTCGTGGAGTACAGATTTATTTAATTTATTCTTACCTTCATTTAATACATTAAACGATTTAATTTCGCTTGCAAATATAAATTTTTCTTCTTTATGATAATAATATAATGGCTTTATCCCCAATTTATCTCGCGCTATATATAATAAATTTTTTTTTCTATCAAAAATAACAATCGCAAACATTCCATTTAATTTATTAAATGATTTAATACCCCATTTGTGAAACGCTTTTAAAACAACCTCCGTGTCACTTCGCGAATCAAATTCATAGCCACTTGCTAAAAGCTCTTCTTTTATTTTTTCGAAATTATATATTTCACCATTATAAATTAATTCAATACTGTCATACTTCATAGGCTGATGCCCATTAAGGGACAAGTCTAGGATTGATAATCGCCTGTGTCCCAAGGCTACGGTTACTAAATTATCTTTATGAAAAGTATAACCACTATCGTCTGGCCCTCTATGATAAAGCGTATCGGTCATCCCGATTAAGTTCGTCATAGTTAACGTCCCAGTAAAATCTACAAAACCCGCTATTCCACACATGAATAAATTTTACTTTCTAGCATTGGTTATTAGTTATTTTGATCAATCAATTGGTTGACTTCATCTTTTCAGCATTCAACTTGCGATCATCATTTATTAAGAAGGACACATTGATTTGAAATGGTACGCAAGCGACCAGAATATTAAGTTGCGATTTTCATTTATATAGAAGATCAGGCTCAGATGCAACTACAAGTCTTGATTTTAAAATCGCTTCAAACTGTGTACTTCGCGGAATAGCCACACAGTTCCATGCATTATCTAAGTCGTTGTCGAGCATTGAATCTTTTCTTAACCTAAAGATTTCATATGAATCACCCAGAATTTGATAAATATCATTGATATTAAAATAACGTTTTGAAACAAAATTATATTCAAATAACACCAATGGTTTTAATCGCTTTATAAGCGCACTACCCCCTCTCAATACATTAGGCTCATACCCCTCAACATCTATCATAAGCACCGTAGGCATTGAATCTGGAAGAGTAATTAATTCTGCAACATTATCGAGTTTGATTTGCTGAATTTTATTGGATGAATTTGTGCTCGTAAAAATAGATGCGCCCTGTACATTTTTGCCTTCATCGAATGGTACAAATTCATCGCGGTCACCAACAAGCATTGCGTATACAGTGTAATTAAAACGTCCATTTTTGCACATTGTTTTCTTAATTGATTCAACACAGTCATTTGATGGTTCAAAGCCAATAACATTAATATTTCTTCGACGAGCCAAATCGACCATAAACACCCCAATATTTGCCCCAACTTCAATAAAACAGGATTCCGTATTACCTAATTGATCAAACAGTTCATTTAGGAAATTGTGAGATTCAGGCTCGTGTTCCATGTTTATGATATGCAGCCCGTAATTACTGGCAATTGCAGGCTCGAAGTAAAGCTTTTGATTAAGAAATTTTATGTAACGCGGTCTTTTGCATCTACGCAGAAGAAAGCCCAAGCCAGGGATATTTTTACCGGTAATCGCCTTTGTCCACACATATATGTAAGCATATAACTTAGCAACTAGATAAAAAATTGTGTTCATTTTTATCTGCTAATTTGAAAGTGACAAAAGATTAGCCGCTGAAGTCTCCGGCTTTATGCGTTGTGACAGTGCATGCGAACTCACCGCCATTGCGTGGAGTTCTTGATCAGTCATGTTAATAATTTGATGTAACCTGTTTGCCAGGGCTGTAGCGTCATCGACTTTAAAACTGTAACCATTTAACCCTGAAATCAAAAAAGTGCTGGCAGCACCCACTCCATTAGACAATACTAATGGGAGCCCGGCGGCTGCAAATTCATGCACCACCACGCCCCAGGGCTCGACACGGCTAGGCAGCAAAAAACAACCTGCGTTGGCAGCTTCATGCATGAGCTGTTCGGGCTGCATGAAGTCTTTAACCACAACACCAGAAGCAGCTTCAAGTTGAGCTTTCAGTGAACCATTGCCGATCAAATGCAGCTCCCAATTGCCTTTTTTTGCACCCAGTTCTTGCCATGCTTTCAGCAACGCATTCAAGCCTTTAACGGGCTCAAGTCGTCCAACAAACAAAAAGCGATGCGGGTAGTTGTACAGCTTATTTTTTATAGTCTCGTTATAGGCTTGGTTATATAAGCGCAAATCGGCACTATAGAGATCGTTCACAATATTCTTCTTATCAAACCCTAATCTGCGGGCATATTCAAATTGGTACAAACCTGGAACCCAGGCATGAGAATAAAACTTAGAAAAATAGCCTAACCAACCTAAGGTAATTGCTAGATATTGTTTTAACGTGCCATGCCATTGGTCGTCAAACCCAACCACTACGGTCAAGCCGTCAATCCTTAACTGCTTAGCAGCCCTCATGTAGCCCTCATCCATCCAACCCGAAACAACGGTTACCTTGGGCGCTATAGTTTTCGCAAGCTTATTTATTTGCTCAACTGAGAGTTTGGAACGGGCGTACAAGAAAACGTTAGGCAAATCTGGAATAATATAAGGTGTCTGTTTCTTATGATCCCAATGCACAACATGCACCTCGTTGCCGTGCTCCGCCAGTTCGCGAATAGTTGACATGGTATAACCCATCACCTCTGCGTAGAGATAGAGAATTTTCATTCTTATGTACTCAACACCATGCGGAAAT
>Ga0114962_10001175_pt1 | contig 22840 bp, 17 predicted proteins | sample C_130820_MF_Meta_FD_87017 | JGI IMG/M metagenome (GOLD analysis project Ga0114962, IMG submission 87017) | Freshwater microbial communities from Lake Croche, Canada to study carbon cycling - C_130820_MF_MetaG | ecosystem: Environmental > Aquatic > Freshwater > Lake | place: Lake Croche, Canada... | reverse complement strand
CCTGCCGTCTGATCCGAAAAGAAGTTCAGGATCGCATCCAGCCCGCCGTGGTTGACCGCATGGTGCGTCTGGCTGTGGACGATGGGTTTGGCGTGATAGGCCACCGACATCCCGGCGATCGACATCATGGCGAGGTCATTGGCGCCGTCGCCCACCACGATGGCCTGAGCGGGCGTGATGCCCAGCATCGCGCAGGTCTGCTCGACCACGCGACGTTTGCCCTGAGCATTGATGATCGGGCCGACCAGCCGCCCGGTCAGTTTCCCGTCGCTGACTTCAAGCACATTCGAGCGCGCCAGATCGAGGCTCAGGCGCTGCCTGATGCGCTCGGTAAAGAAGGTGAATCCGCCTGAGACCACCAGCACGCGCAGACCGGCCCGCTTCATCGCGCCGATCAGCGCTTCGGCGCCTGGTGACAGCTGCACCCGCTCGTCCCAGACCTGCTGCAGCGTGGACTGCGGCAGGCCTTCGAGCAGTGCGACCCGCCTGCGCAGGCTCTCGTCGTAATCGGTGATCTCGCCGCGCATGGCCGCTTCGGTGATCGCGGCGACTTCGGCCTTGCGGCCAATGTAATCGGCGATCTCGTCGATGCATTCAATCGTGATGAGCGTCGAATCCATGTCGAAGGCGGCCAGACCGAAGTCGGACAGACGCAGGGTCGGGCTGACGATTTCGGCATCGACCTGCAGCGATCGGGCCAGCTGATCAAGCTGATCACCGCTGAGGTCGACCACATCCCAGCTTGCAAGGCAGGCGGTGCGACGTTGTGGTGGTTTGCCGACCTCCTGCTCGATCGCGGCGACTGCCGCGTCACTCAGGGTCGGATGCTGGACGACGAGTCGGGTCATGTCGAGAGGGCCTTCAGAATCTCGCGGATGCGCACGATGCGCTGGGCGGGTTCGGGTGTCTTGATGGTAAACCGCAGGCGGTCGGGGCCGGCCAGCCGCGCATCCTTGCGGGTTTGGATGAGACGGATGATCCGCTCGTGCGGGATCGGCGGGCTGGGCACGAACTGCAGCACGATGGTCTCGGCTGAGGCGTCGATGCGCGATACGCCGATCGGCAGCGACAGGATGCGCAGGCGATGCGTGTCGATCAGGGCGCGAGCGGCATCCGGCAGCTTGCCGAAGCGATCGACCAGTTCTTCCTGCATGGCTTCGAGCGCGTCCAGGTCGCTGCAGTTGGCCAGCCGCTTGTAGAGCGTCAGCCGCTCATTGACGTCGCCGCAATATTCAGTGGGCAGCAGTGCCGGCACATGCAGATTGATTTCGGTCACCGCCTCGAGCGGCGCCGACAGATCGGGCTCACGACCGGCCTTGAGCGCCCGCACTGCATGGTTGAGCATCTCGGCATACAGGCCGAATCCGACCTCCTGCATGTCGCCCGACTGCGAGTCGCCGAGCACCTCGCCCGCGCCCCGGATCTCGAGGTCGTGCATCGCCAGGAAAAAGCCCGAGCCGAGTTCTTCCATGGCCTGGATCGCCTCCAGACGCTTGGTGGCGTCCTTGGTGATCGCGCCTTCATCCGGGATCAGCAGATAGGCATAGGCCTGATGGTGCGATCGACCGACGCGACCGCGCAGCTGGTGCAGCTGCGCCAGACCGAAGCGGTCGGCGCGATGCATGATGATGGTGTTGGCGGTTGGCACGTCGATGCCGGTCTCGATGATGGTCGTGCACAGCAGCACATTGGCGCGCTGGGCATGAAACTCGCGCATCACCCGCTCGAGTTCGCGTTCATGCATCTGGCCGTGGGCCACCACGATTCGCGCTTCCGGCACGAGCTTTTCGAGCATCGCGCGACGGTTCTCGATGGTCTCGACCTCGTTGTGCAGAAAATAGGCCTGACCGCCGCGGCGCAGCTCACGCAGCAGCGCCTCGCGCATCGCGCCATCGGTTTCGCGCCGCACGAAGGTCTTGATCGCCAGGCGCTTTTGCGGCGCGGTGGCGATCACCGAGAAGTCGCGGATGCCCTCGAGGCTCATCGCGAGCGTGCGCGGAATCGGGGTGGCGGTCAGGGTCAGTACATCGACCTCGGCGCGCAGGGCCTTGAGGGCTTCCTTCTGGCGCACGCCGAAGCGATGCTCCTCGTCGATGATGACCAGTCCGAGCCGCTTGAAGACGATATCGCGGCTGAGCAGCTTGTGCGTACCGATCACGATGTCGATGCTGCCGTTGGCCATGCCCTCCAGCGCGGCTTTGACTTCCTTGGGCGAACGAAACCGTGACAGCTCCGCAAGTCTTAGCGGCCAGTTCGAGAATCGGTCGGAGAAGGTTTCGAAGTGCTGCTCGGCCAGCAGCGTGGTCGGGCACAGGATCGCCACCTGCTTGCCGTCGGAAGCGGCGACGAAGGCCGCGCGCAGCGCCACCTCGGTCTTGCCGAAGCCGACATCGCCGCAGATCAGCCGGTCCATCGGGCGGCCCGAGATCAGGTCTTGCGTGACCGCATGGATGGCGGCGAGCTGGTCGGGTGTCTCGTCGAAACCGAAGCCTGCCGCAAAGGCTTCGTAGTCCTGGGCATTGAAGCCGAAGGCATGGCCTTCGCGCGCGGCGCGCCGGGCATAGAGATTGAGCAGCTCGGCCGCGGTGTCGCGAGCACGTTTGGCCGCGCGTTGGCGGGCCTTTTCCCACTGCCCCGACCCCAGTGCATGCAAGGGCGCTTCTTCGGGCGAGGCACCGGAATAGCGGCCGATCAGGTGCAGTGCCGCGACCGGCACATAGAGCGTGGCATCGCTGGCATAGGCCAGGTGCAGGAATTCGGTCGGCCCGTCGCCCAGGTCGAGGTTGACCAGGCCGCGATAGCGCCCGATGCCGTGCTGGGCATGCACGACCGGATCGCCGATCGAAAGCTCCGACAGGTCGCGGATGATCGCATCGACATCGGTGGTGGCCTGACCCTGGCGGCGTCCGCCGCGTCGCTTGAAAGTGCCCGAAAAGAGCTCGGCTTCGGTAACGACCGCCACCGGCTGATCGCCGGCGAGCAAAAAGCCCTCGGACAAGGGGCCAACGCCCAGGGCACGTTGCACCGAGCCCTCGGCAAAGCCACGCCAGTCGTCGATCTGCGGCAGGTCGATGCCATGGTCGGCCAGCAGCTGGGTGAGGGTTTCGCGCCGGCCGGCCGATTCGGCGACGAGAAAGACCCGGGCATCGGTGGCGTCGAGCCAGGCCTGCAGGCGTGACAGCGGTACATCGGCGCGCCGCTCGACCATCAGCGGCGGCAGCGCCCGAGAATGGCTGCGCCGCAGGGAAGCGGCAGATTTGCGGTCGGACGTGCCGGCAGGCGCGTCGTCTGATGTGCCCTGCGATGGGCCGCCGCTGCTGACAGGCACTGCGCCATCGGATGCACCAGGCGAGACATCCCCCTCGCTGTGCTCGCGCAGTGCATACCGGCCAAAGCGCCTGACTTCGATGAAGAAGGATTCGATATCGATGAAGAGCTCGTCCGGGCGAAGCAGCGGTCGCTGCGAGTCGTGGGCCAGGAAGTGATGGCGTTGCCCGGTCTCGAGCGCAAAGCGCCGCCCGGTGGCTTCGACATCGCCATGGGTGGCCACGACGGTGTTGGCCGGCAGGTAATCGAAGAGGGTGGCGGTCGACTCGAAAAACAGCGGCAACCAGTATTCGATGCCGGCACTCGCAATGCCGTTGCCGACGTCACGATAGGGGCCGGCCTTGGACGGGTCGCCCTCGAAACGCTCGCGCCACCGGCCGCGAAACGCGGTGCGGGCCGAGTCGTCGAGCGGGAATTCGCGCCCCGGCAGGATGCGCACCGAGTCGACCGGAAAGAGGCTGCGCTGCGAGTCGGGGTCGAAGGCGCGGATCGATTCGACTTCGTCGTCGAACAGATCGAGGCGATAGGGCAGGGCCGAGCCCATCGGGAACAGATCGATCAGGCCGCCGCGGACGCAGTATTCGCCAGGTCGCACGACCTGACTGACATGCTCATAGCCGGCGGTGGTGAGCTGGCCGCGCAGGGCCGCTTCATCCAGGCGCTGCGACTTGGTGAAGGCAAAGGTGTGGCCGGCCACAAAGGCGGTTGGCGACAGCCGGTGCAAGGCGGTGGTCGCCGCGACGATCAGCAGGTCGACCCGGTTCTGCTGCAATTCGAAAAGCGTCGACAGTCGCTCGGAGACCAGGTCCTGGTGCGGTGAAAAGGCGTCGTAGGGCAGGGTTTCCCAGTCGGGCAGGGACTTGATCCGCAGCGTCGGCGCGAACCAGCGGGCCTCTTCTTCGAGGCGCGCGGCGTCGAGTGCCGAGGCAGTCACCACCATCAGCAGGCAAGACTGCTCGGCGTGTCGTGCGGCAAGTGCCGCCAGCAGCAGGGCGTCGCCGCTGCCGTGCGTGGCGGGCAGTGCAATGACCGCGCCGGCGCCGGGCTGGGGGATGCCGGCAGCAGGGTCGGTGACAGCGATGGCTGGCGAAGCGCTCAGGCCGAGGGAGGTGGTGTTCAAGCGGGGACCGGATCCAAACCTATAATTGTAGCTTTCGCCAATGACGCTTAGGTATCCGGCCGACGCCATGTCCGACTTCCCCCTCGACAGCGCGGCCGATCCCGTCCGCCCCAATCACTTTGCAATCGTGCCGGCGGCGGGCGTTGGCAGTCGCCTGGGCGCCGATCGCCCCAAGCAATATCTCGATCTGGATGGCGCCACCATGCTTGAGCGCACGGTGCAGGCCCTGCTTGCCTGTGACTGGATCAAGCGACTGGTGGTGGTCGTCTCACCGGATGACGAGGTGGCGCGAGACCTGGCCGGATTGGCCCACACTCGCGTCCTGATCGTGGCGCGCGGCGGCGCGACCCGCCGTGCCAGCGTTCTGGGTGGTTTGCGCGAACTGGCCTCGCAATGCGACGCCGGCGATGACGACTGGGTCTGGGTCCACGATGCAGCCCGCCCGGGCGTCGATGCCGCGTCGCTTCAGCGCCTGCATGCGACGCTGGCGACCGAGCGGATCGGCGCGCTGCTGGCGCTGCCGGTGGCCGATACTGTCAAGCGCGGCGGCAATCAGCGGTCCCTGCAGACCATCGATCGCGAGGCGTTGTGGCTTGCTCAGACGCCTCAGGTCTTTGGACTCGGTCGACTGCGCGAGGCGCTGGAGCGGCATCACAGCGTGACCGACGAGGCCTCGGCGATCGAGGCCAGTGGACTGTCGCCGGCGCTGGTGGTCGGCAATCTGCGCAATTTCAAGGTGACGACCATGGACGATCTGCAGGCAATGCGAGCCTCGCTCGAACTTTCAGGCGAATCGGCTGCGACGTCTTCAGCATCTGCCTCGGCGGGCGTGGCGGGTGCTCGGTTTCGCATCGGACAGGGCTGGGACGTCCATGCGCTGGTGCCGGGACGCGCCTTGCTGATCGGCGGTGTGGTCATTCCTTTCGAGCGCGGTCTGCTCGGTCATTCGGATGCCGATGTGCTGCTTCATGCGATCACCGATGCGCTGCTCGGTGCGGCCGCGCTGGGCGACATCGGTCGGCATTTTCCGGACACTGACGCCGGCTTTGCCGGTGCCGACAGCCGGGTGCTGCTGCGTGAAGCGCTTGCACGCGTGCGCGCTGCCGGCTGGATGCCGGGCAATATCGACTGCACGGTTGTGGCTCAGGCGCCGAAGCTGGCAAGCCATATTCCGGCGATGGTGGCCGCGATTGCAGCCGATCTGGGCATTGCGCCGTCGCAGGTCAACGTCAAGGCCAAGACCGCTGAAAAACTTGGCTTCGCAGGCCGTGGCGAGGGCATCGAGGCCCACGCGACGGTCCTGCTGGTGGCGGCGACTTAGGCCAGATCGGCGGTGAGCGCGGCGCGGCTTTCGGCGTTCAGCGGCGAGACGCTTGCCTGATAGTTGGGATGATCGACGCCCATCGCCAGCGACACGCCATACTTCAGCGCCGCGGCCATTTCGTCTGTCAGTTCCCAGCGCAGGAAATGCACCGCCGAGGTCTTTTCCTCGTTTTCGCGCTCGAGGTCTTCATCGGCGATCGGCCAGACTTTCGGTGAGCCTTCGACCTGCAGCCACACGCGCTGCTCGACGCCCTTGAGACGGCCGAGAGAGGCGCGCCGGGTGCTCGCGTCCTCATATTCGATCAGCATGGTGGCCTTGAAATTGCGGCCGGTGGGGATCAGCGGGTTGTACGACTCAAGCTCATGGGCGATGCCTTCTTCCTCGAAGATCTTTTCGATGCGCAGCATCTCCTGGACCTGGTAACGCACCGTCAGTTCGTCCTCGAAGAGCAGGGTGATATGGTCGCCAAGCGCGATACTGCGACGCTTCTTGTGGGCGATGACATTGCGGCGGAATTCGGGGCGGGCCTTGGCATAGGCCTCGAGCGTCATGAGTGATTCGCGGGCGATGGCGGGCATGGTGACTCCTGTCATGGTCGTTTCCGGTTGGTGAGGCTTCTTCAATCAGGACTAAGGCGATCAGGGCTCAGGCGGGCAGGCCATAAGCCATTCTGAGCAGGGTGAGCGGATGGGCGACCTTGTCGTCGGCCTTGCCCTGCATTCCCTGCTCGATATGGTGGGCGGCAAGTTGGCAGTCGGAGGCCACCCAGTCGGGTGTGCCATCGGGATGCTCGGCCATTTGCCGGAACACCGGACGGCCGATCTTCATGGCGGTGTCGTGGAACTCCTTCTTGACGCCCCAGGTGCCGGCATGACCCGAGCAGCGCTCGACGGTATTGACCGAGGTTTGCGGAATCATCGAGAGCAGCTCGCGGGTCTTCTGTCCGACGTTCTGGACCCGCAGATGGCAGGCCACGTGATACGAGACCTTGCCAAGCGGATCGGAAAAGTCGGTTTCGAGCAGGCCGTCCTTGTGGCGGGCGATCAGGTATTCGAAGGGATCGAACATTGCGCCGCGAACCGCCTGGACATCGGCGTCTTCCGGGAACATCAGCGGGAGTTCCTGCTTGAACATCAGCCCGCACGACGGAATCGGCGCCAGGATGGCATAGCCCTCGCGGGCCAGTGCCGCGAGCTTCGGGATGTTCTTGTCCTTCAGTTGTGCCACGCCGTCGAGGTCGCCGAGTTCGAGCTTGGGCATGCCGCAGCAGGCTTCCTTCTGAACCAGGACATAGGGAATCCGGTTGTGCTCCAGCACCTTGAGCAGGTCGTGGCCGATGCCGGGTTCGTTGTAATTGACATAGCAGGTGGCAAACACCGCCACTTTGCCCGGCGATTTAGTGCCGTTGCGCACCGGATGTGCGGTGGAGGCATGAGCGGTTTTGCTGAACTGCTTCGAGGTGAACTCGGGCAGCCATGCATCCTTGTGGATGCCCATCTGGCTGTCGAGCATTGAGCGTACGGCGGGTGAATGCGCCAGCGCATTGACTGCACTGACCACGACCGGGATACCGGCGAGCTTGCCGTTGCGGTCGGTGGAGGCGAGCGAGGTGTCGCGAAACTTGGTGGGCGTGCCTTCCTTGAACTGGATCGCCTTGGCGCGCAGCATCAGGTGCGGGAAGTCGAGGTTCCAGGGGTGCGGCGGCACATAGGGGCACTTCGTCATGTAGCAGACGTCGCACAGATAGCACTGGTCGACGACTTTCCAGTAGTCGTCGCGTTCGACGCCGTCGACTTCCATGGTCTTGCTCTCGTCGACCAGGTCGAAGAGCGTCGGAAACGCGTTGCACAGACTGACGCAGCGGCGACAGCCATGGCAGATGTCGAACACCCGCTCCATTTCGTCGAGGGCGGCATCGCGGTCGAAGAAGGCAGGGTTGCGCCAGTCGATCGGGTGGCGGGTGGGCGCTTCGAGAGATCCTTCACGTACGGTCATGGCGGCAGTCGGTGAGGTGGTTGGGCAGACGAAATTCGCGTGAAAAACAGGGTGCTTTGAATAAAAAGGGGAGCCCTAAAGCTCCCCCCGTCGACCTGCGCCGGCCGGTGGACCCGGCCTGGCGCGGTGCGATATCAGGCGGCGAGTGTTTCGAGCGCCTTGGCAAACTTGTTGGCGTGCGAACGCTCGGCCTTGGCCAGCGTCTCAAACCAGTCAGCGATCTCATCGAAGCCTTCATCGCGAGCGGTCTTGGCCATGCCCGGGTACATGTCGGTGTACTCGTGGGTCTCGCCGGCAACAGCCGCCTTCAGGTTGTTCGACGACGAGCCGATCGGCATGTCGGTGGCCGGATCGCCGACTTCGGCGAGGTAGTCGAGGTGGCCGTGTGCATGGCCGGTCTCGCCTTCGGCGGTCGAGCGGAACAGGGTCGCGACTTCGGTCTGGCCTTCGACGTCAGCCTTGTTTGCGAAATAGAGGTAGCGGCGGTTAGCCTGGCTCTCGCCCGCAAAAGCGGCCTTGAGGTTGTCATGGGTCTTGGTGCCATTGAGTTTGGGCATCGTGATCTCCGGATAGGGGACTGGCAACGCGGGGTGCGCGCAAGGTGATCGCCGAAAGCAGCGAACTCGACGATTCTATCGACCGCTGATGACAGCATCCAATTGAACGTCGATATGTTGCTGATATGCGCAGTCTATCGATACCCGGAATGAGATCGATTCGCTCTAGCTGCTCGACGATGAATCATGGCGCGATCGCGACTCATCGGAGGCCAGCCGCGGGGCATGGTCAAGCCGCACACGGGCCAGCAGCCCACCGTCGGGTGGCAGTTCCAGCCGCAGGTCGCCGCCGTATCGGCGCGCCAGACGAGCCACGATCGACAAGCCCAGGCCCGAGCCGCCGTTGCGGTGACGTTCTGGATCGAGTCGGGTGAAGGGCCTGATCAGACGCTCAAGCTGATCGGGGGGCACTCCGGGCCCATGGTCTCTGACGGTCAGTTCGATGCCATTGGATCGGCGTTGCGCGGCAATCTCGATGCGGGATATCCCTGCGGCATCCTTGCCATAACGATGCGCGTTCTCGACCAGATTCGACAGTAGTCGGGCGAGCACCGTCTGGCTGCCTCGCCAGACAAGCGACGGATCGACCGCTTCAGTCAATGCCAGTTCATTGGAATCCGGACCATTCCGATAGCCGTCCAGGACCGAGGTGACGGCATCAGCGACCGCAAGGTCGAGTGCCGGTTCGCTGTCGAGCGGACGGGCAAATTCGACGAACTGGCGGACAATGGCATCGATCCGGTCGATTTCTTCGGCCATTGACTCGCGCGTGGCCGGGTCGGCTGAGGACAACTCGATTTCGAGTCGCAGGCGGGTCAGGGGCGTGCGGATATCGTGAGAGATGCCGGCCAGCGCCTCGGCCCGATCGGCATCGAGCGCGGCGAGTTCGGCTGCCATGCCATTGAAGCGGCGGTTCACCAGGGCCAGTTCGGTCGGGCCGTTTTCGCCAAGCGTCGGCGGTGTTTCGCCGCGCGAGACGCGATCGATGGCGCCTGCCAGGGTGGCGAGCGGCCGATTGATCACCCGGCTGATTGCCAGCGAGGCGCCGAGTGCCAGGCCCAGGGCAATGCCGAACCAGCCGATCCAGTTGCGATTGGCCTGCCGTTGCAGTCGCTCCGGATCGAGCAGCATCCAGTAGGGTGCGTCCTGCATCTCGAAGCGGATCCAGAGCCCGTCGACGCCGTTGACCCGCCCGGCCAGGCGCGTCTCGTCGCCGAGCAATTCCATCAGCTTCGTTTCCAGCAGACCGCCGAATTCAGGGTCTGGCCAGGCGGCGATGCGGTCCTTGTAGTCGGCCGGGCGAATGCGGATGTTCTCGGATGTGCCCAGCGCGTTGAGCAGCTCGTTTCGCTGCGCGCCCAGCGTATTGCTCAGTCCGGCCCGGGTCACGTTGACGACCGCAGCGATCTCCCAGGCAAAGCGCTCGGCCCGCGGCTGCACTTCGGCCGCCCGAAAGACCTGCAGCCAGGCGAGCAAGCTGGCCACGACCACCAGTGCGATCAGCACGAAGGTCCGCCAGAAAAGCGACAGCCTCACTGCGCGAATCAGTCGGGCACGAACACATAGCCCACGCCCCAGACCGTCTGGATGTAGCGCGGGTTGGTCGGGTCGGTCTCGATCAGCTTGCGCAGTCGCGAGACCTGTACATCGAGGCTGCGATCGAAGGCGCCATATTCGCGCCCGCGTGCCAGCACCATCAGTTTGTCGCGGTTGAGGGGCTGGCGGGGATGGCGTGCAAAGACCTTGAGCACCGAGTATTCACCGGTGGTCAATGGCACGGCCTGGCCGTCACGGCTGAGCGAACGCAGCGCCGGGTCGAAGACGAAGGGCCCGAATCGGACCTCACCGATATCGGTGGCCGGCGCGCCGGGCGACTCGGGCCCGGGCTGGCGACGCAGGACGGCATTGATGCGGGCGAGCAGTTCGCGCGGATTGAAGGGCTTGGGCAGGTAATCGTCGGCGCCCATTTCGAGGCCGACGATGCGATCAACGTCGTCGCCCTTGGCGGTCAGAATGATGACCGGGATGCGAACATTGGCGCCGCGCAGCCTGCGCATGATCGACAGCCCGTCTTCGCCGGGCAGCATCAGGTCAAGGATGATCAGGTCCCAGGTCTCTTTCTGGAGCAGCCGATTCATGCTCGCGCCATCGATGGCCAGACCGACGTCGAACTGCTGGGCAGTGAGATAGCGGTTGAGCAGATCTCGGAGCTTGGGGTCGTCATCGACGACCAGCAGTCGCTTTGGGGCTTGGCTCATCGGTCACGATTGCGAAGATGCGGTCGCTGATCATAACGCCCAGCGGCGACTGTCCTAAACTGTCGGGATGTCTGAACCCCGCGCAGCGCCGCCCGAGCGCGACACACCGGTCACCGTGCTCGCAGTCGATACCACTGCCGGGCAGTGTTCAGTCGCGCTGCTGGGCCCTCGCGGCGGCACCGTGCGCGTCGAACCGATGATCCAGGGGCATTCGCGCGCGGTTCTGCCGATGATTGACGGCGTGCTCGGCTCGGCGGGTATCGCGGCCAGCGCCATCGATCTGATCGGTTTCGGCAGTGGCCCGGGCTCGTTCACCGGCCTGCGGGTCGCCTGCGGTGTCGCGCAAGGCCTGGGTTTCGGTTGGGGGCGTCCGCTGGTTGCGGTGGATGCGATGCGAACGCTCGCGCTCCAGGCAGCGCAGGCTGCCGGTGAGGCCGGGGCGTCGCCCGACTGGCTGATGGTGGCGCTCGATGTCCGAATGGGCGAGGTCTGTCATGCGGTCTTCCGATATGCCGATCTGGCCAGCGCAAGCGGCTGGCCGGCGCCGGCGGCAGGCCCGGTGATCGGGTCGCCCGCGCAGGCAATGACGGCGTTCGATGAGTTTGCCGGTGAGGCAGCATGGCTGGCCGGTGACGGTTTTCAAGGCTATCCGGTGCTCACCGACTGGGCGCTGCAGGCGGGCGACATGCTGACGCGGCCTGACACGGCGGTTCAGCCCGATGCGCTGGCGGTGGCGCGCCTGGCCCTGCTCGGATGGCAGCAGGGTCGAAGCATTGATGCGGCGCTCGCCGCGCCCGACTACCTGCGCGACAAGGTGGCGCTCGATGTGACCGAGCAGGCGACGCTCAGGGCGACCATGAAGGCCGCGCGTGACGCCGGTCGGCTTGCATGAGCGCCTCGCCCCGCCCTCGGCCGGATGCGCCCGTCTGGCGTCCTCGTCCGATGCATGTCTCCGACCTGGCGGCCGTGGCGCAGATCGAAGCGCGCATCTTCGCCTTCCCCTGGACCGTCGGTAATTTTTCCGATTCGCTCGCTGCCGGCTACGACGCCTGGGTTTTCGAAGAATATGGCGGCGCGATGCTCGGCTACGCCATGCTGATGTGGCTGCCGGATGAAGTGCATCTGCTCAATCTGAGCGTCGATGAATCCATGCAGGGCAGGGGCCTTGGTGAGGCCTGGCTGCGGTGGCTGCTCGACAACATGGCGCAACGCGGCGCGCGATCGATGCTGCTCGAATGCCGACCTTCCAACACCGTCGGCCTGCGTCTTTACGAGCGAACCGGGTTTGCGCGAATCGGCCTGCGCCGGCGTTATTACCCCGCGCCGGGTGGCGCGCGCGAAGATGCGATCGTGATGGTGCGTCGGCTGGGCGATGTCGCCGGCACCGATGAGTTCGAGTCCTCCCATGGATGAGCGTCAGCGCCAGGCCTGGCGTGCCCTGACGCTCGGGCCGGTCTGGCAGCGTCGTCACGACCTGTCGGTCGGTGGGTCGACGACCGCGCCCGCGATCGGGGCGATCAGTGATGAGGGTCGGCCACACGAGGTCGAATCGACGCCGGCCTTGCCGACCTGGACCCGCTTGCGCGAGGCAGTCGATGCCTGTGCGCGTTGCCCACGCGCCGCATCGCGAACCCGGCCGGTCTTTGGCAGCGGATCTTTGCAAGCCACCTGGATGGTCATCGGTGAGCAGCCGGGCGAAGCCGATGATGCGGCCGGTGAGCCCTGCAGCGGCGCAGCCGGTCAGTTGCTCGAACAGATGCTCGGGGCGATCGGTCTGAGCCGCGGGCGCGATGTGTTCATCACCCAGTCCGTGAAGTGCCGTGCCTTCGACGATCGCGCTGCGCGGCCCGAGGAGCGTGATGCTTGCAGCGCTCATCTGAGACACCAGATCGGCCTGCTGCGCCCGGCGCTGATTCTCGCGCTCGGCCATGCAGCGGCGCGCTCATTGCTTGAAATCGAGACGCCCGGTCGCGAGCTGCGCGATCAGGTGCATGTCTGGCGAGACGGCGAGCTGCGAATTCCGGTGGTGGTCACCCACGATCCGGCCGATCTGCTGCGCCATCCGCAGGACAAGGCGCAGGCCTGGGCGGACTTGCAACTTGCGCGGCGCAGTGCGGAGCCGATGGCGCTGCCGGACCAATCGACTTGAGAACGGCCTGAGTCGATCGCCTGCGATCGATGTCAGTGCGACGCGTGGCCAATCTCGGCGATCGAGTCGCGTTGCGCCTGGTTGAGCTTGTGCTTGCGAATCACCAGCAGCATGGCGCCAGCGACCGTACCCCCGAAGAGCGTGATCACGGTATTGATGTGCCAGTTGAAATTGATCATCAGCGCATACAGCCCGAGCATCAGCAGGACCGCCAGATTTTCATTGAAGTTCTGCACCGCGATCGAGTGGCCGGCGCTCATCAGCACATGGCCGCGGTGTTGCAGCAGGGCGTTCATCGGCACGACGAAAAATCCGGCCATCGCGCCGATCAGCACCAGCAGCGGATAGGCGATCGACAGCTCGTTCACCATCGTCATGATCGGCACCAGAACGCCCATGGCGACGCCAAAGGGCAGCACGCGCAGCGATCCGCGCAGCGGCACGAAGCGGGCTGCCACCACCGCGCCGATGGCGACGCCGACCGCCACCACGCCCTGCAGGATGGCTGCCTTGGAGAGCGGCATGCCGAGCTGCACTTCGGCCCACTTCAGGACGATGAACTGCAAGGTGGCGCCGGCACCCCAGAACATGGTGGTCACCGCCAGCGAGATCTGTCCGAGCTTGTCTCGCCACAGCATGCCAAGGCACTTCCCAAAGTCGGCGATCAGCCGCAGCGGATTGGTCTGCTGGCGCGGATAGCGCGCGCCGGTGTCCGGAATCCAGAAATTGAAGAGCGCGGCCAGCGCATAGACCGCGGCGATCACCGCGATCGCTGATTCGGCCGGCGTGTCGATGCCGGTATTGATGAAGGGCAGGTCGATCGCCAGCAGGCTGCCGGAGATCCGCGGACTGATCAGTACGCCGCCCAGAACGGTGCCCAGGATGATCGAGCCGACCGTCGTGCCTTCGATCCAGCCGTTGGCCGCGACCAGCTTTTCGGGCGGCAGCAGCTCGGTCAGGATGCCGTATTTCGCGGGGGAATAGGCGGCCGCACCAAAGCCCACCACCGCATAGGCCAGCAGCGGATGGACCGACGCGAACATCATTGCGCAGCCGATCACCTTGATCGCATTGGTGATCAGCATGACTCGGCCCTTGGGCATCGAATCGGCAAACGACCCCACGAAGGGCGCGAGCATCACGTAGGAGATGGTGAAGAACAGCTTGAGCAGCGGCTTCATCCAGTCGGGCGCGTGCATCTCGATCAGCAGCGCGATGGCAGCGATCAGGAGGGCATTGTCTGCGAGCGACGAAAAGAACTGCGCCGCCATGATGGTGTAGAAGCCGCGCTTCATCGGATCGCCTGAGCCATGGTCGCGCGGTTTATACCATGAAGGCGATTCAGGACCGGTTCGGCGAACGACTCGAATCGGGCGCTATAGTTGCCGGATGCCCCGTCCCATCGTCGCTCGCATCTCGATTGCTGCACTGGCAAACAACCTTGGCGTCGCGCGCAGCAAGGCCGGTCGCGCGCGGGTCTGGGCGGTCGTCAAGGCCTCGGCCTATGGACACAGCATGGCGGCTGCGGTGCGTGGATTCAGTCAGGCCGATGGTCTGGCGATGCTCGATTACGACAGCGCGCGGCAGGCACGGGAGCTTGGTTGGACACGCCCGATCCTGATGCTCGAGGGGCCTTTCGAGCCTGCCGACCTGGCGACCGCCTCGGCGCTCGATCTCTCACTGGTGGTGCATGACCGGTCGCAGCTGGCCTGGTTTGCAGATCATCGCGGATCACCGCTCGACGTCTGGTTGAAGGTCAACAGCGGCATGAACCGCCTTGGCGTGAGCACGGGCGAGGTCGCTGAACTGCATCGGCGGCTGTCTGCCTTGCCCGGGGTCGCCAGGGTGTCGCTGATGACGCATTTCGCCAATGCCGATCTGCCCGACGGCATTGAACCGGCACGGCTTCGATTCGATGCTGCCACCCGGGGGCTGAGCGGCGATCGGTCGCTTGCCAATTCAGCGGCGCTTGCCTTGCATGTCGAGACTCATGCCGACTGGGTCAGGCCGGGCATCATGCTCTATGGCGCATCACCCTTCGACGACCGCAGCGCCGAGTCGCTCGGCTTGCGCCCGGCGATGAGTTTCGAGACCCGGCTGATTGCGGTACAGCACCTCAATCGGGGCGATACCGTGGGCTACGGCTCGACCTTCACCGCCTCTGGCCCGATGCGAATCGGCATCGTGGCCTGCGGCTATGCCGACGGTTATCCGCGCCGTGCGCCGCCCTCCACGCCGGTGATCGTCGATGGTGTCCGCACGCACCTGGTAGGGCGGGTGTCGATGGACATGCTGACCGTCGATCTCACCCCGGTGCCCTCGGCCGCAATCGGCTCGCTGGTTCAGCTGTGGGGGCCGATGCTGCCGGTCGACGAGGTGGCCAGGCATTGCGGCACGATCGGCTATGAGCTGCTGTGCGCGGTGGCGGTGCGGGTGCCACGGATCGTGCAGGACTGAGCATTTTTTTCGTCAATCCCTCTTACTGACCACGGATGCCTCATGGCCAAGGTTCGCAGTCATCATGTCTGCAGCGAGTGCGGCGGAACCTCACCGCGCTGGGCAGGCCAGTGCCCGCACTGCAGTGCCTGGAATACGCTGCAGGAGACGGTCATCGAGGCGGCGCGCCCGGCAGTGCCGGGCAACCGCTTTGCGCCGCTTGCCGCCAGCGCCGGCGTGCAGTGGCTCGACAGCGTGGTCGCGGCCGAGGTGCCGCGCCATCCCACCGGCACCGACGAATTCGATCGCGTGCTCGGCGGTGGTCTGGTGCCGGGCTCGGTGGTGCTGATCGGCGGCGATCCGGGGATCGGCAAATCGACGCTGCTGCTGCAGGCGCTGGCCCATCTGTCGCAGCAGTTGCCGGTGTTGTATGTGAGCGGTGAAGAATCGGCGGCACAGGTGGCGCTTCGGGCCAGGCGCCTCGGGCTCGATGGCAGTCGGGTGCCGCTGCTGCCCGAGATCAGCCTCGAGCGTATCGTCGCCGCCATCGAGTCGTCGGCGCCCAAAGTCGTGGTGATCGACTCGATTCAGACGGTCTGCACCGATCAGCTCAGCTCGGCGCCGGGGTCGGTGGCGCAGGTGCGCGACTGCGCAGCCCAGCTCACCCGGCTCGCCAAGCAATCGGACACCATCATCGTGATGATCGGCCATGTGACCAAGGAGGGCACGCTGGCTGGCCCGAGGGTGCTCGAGCACATGGTCGATACCGTCCTGTATTTCGAAGGCGATACCCATTCGTCTTACCGGCTGGTGCGCGCCTTCAAGAACCGCTTCGGGGCGGTCAATGAGCTCGGGGTCTTTGCGATGACCGATCGCGGACTGCGGGGTGTCTCCAATCCGTCGGCGCTCTTTTTGTCGCAGCACGAAAACCAGGTGGCCGGCTCCTGCGTGCTGGCCACGCAGGAAGGATCGCGACCGCTGCTGGTCGAGGTGCAGGCGCTGGTTGATACTGCGCACGTCCCGAACCCCCGTCGCCTGTCGGTCGGACTTGAGCCGGCAAGGCTCGCGATGCTGCTGGCGGTGCTGCATCGGCATGCCGGTATTGCCTGCTTCGACCAGGATGTGTTCGTCAACGCCGTCGGAGGCGTTCGTATCGGTGAGCCGGCGGCCGACCTGGCGGTGCTGCTCGCCATCGTGTCGTCCCTGCGCAATCGGCCCCTGCCGCGCGGTCTTGCGGTCTTCGGCGAGGTCGGTCTGGCCGGTGAGATTCGCCCTTCACCGCGCGGCCAGGAGCGGCTTCGCGAAGCCGCCAAGCTCGGCTTTTCGAGGGTGATCGCGCCCAAGGCCAATGCGCCAAAAAAGGCCTTCGAAGGCCTGGAGGTGGTCGCGGTCGAGCGCATTGATGCCGCGCTGGCGGCGGCCTGGTGAGGCGAACGCGCCGCTTGTCACTGGCTTACCGATCGCCACCGGCTTGCCGCTTGTCACCGGCTTGCCGCTTTCCTTTCCTGCCTCAGCGGCCATCGCTGCTTCAGTTGCCTCAGTTGCGAACCGGGCTGCTTCTCATGACGCAGTCCGCGGCGGTCAGGCCGGCGCGGACCGCCGATTCGATGGTCGCCGGGTAGTCGTGCCAGACCCAGTCGCCGGCGAGAAAGAGGCCGGGGCAGTGCGGCGCGAGCGCGTCGGTATCAATGCGCGGCCGGTCCGGGCTGCAGCGAATGGTGGCGCGTTTGTCGACGATCGCACGCGCATGCTCGGGGATCGGGCAGCCCAGCTGGTCGGCCACCTGAGCAGCCACCTGTTTGGCCAAGGACTGCGTGGGCGCGTCGGATTGCGCCTGCGCCCGACCTGCTGCGCTCACCACCACGCCGGCCAGGCTGCGCACCGGCCCGGCGTTCGGCGCGGTGCGGGCAAAGAGCCATTGACCATGCTGGCCGGTGGCGATGTCTTCATCAAGCATGGTGATCGCCGGCAAAGCGAGCCGTGATTCCCAGCCCAGCCAGACGGTTGCGATCGGCTCGAACTCGAAGGCCTCAAAGGGCGCACGCAAGGCGTCGGTGAGCGTCTGACTGAGCAGGCGGGCGACCTGGTTTGGCGGGACTGCGAGCACGACCTGCGATGCCGACATGTTGCCGGCATCGGTGTCCACCCGCCAAGCGCCCTGGTCGCCCGGGCGAACCGCGCGGCCCACGCACCGCAGCCGCACTTGTGCACCGCGTGCCGCAAGCCACGCCATCGCAGGATTGGGCAGGATGTCGCTGAGTGTGCCGTGCGGCATCAGAAAATCGGCAGCGCCTGCCTCGCCCAGCAGCGCATCGGTGAGCACTCGCGCGAAGGTGCGCGCGCAGGCCTGCTCAGGGGGCGTATTGAGTGCGCCGATACACAGCGGTGCCCAGATTCGCGTGATCAGCCCTGCCGGCTGATCCTGCTGTGCCAGCCATTGCGAAACCGTCATCCCGATCGGGCATTCGGTCGGGCCCTGCTGTTGCAGCCGCCGCATCAGCCTGACCATCGCCCATCGATGCGACCAGGGCAGCCCGCGGGCAGTGATAAGGCCGATGGCCAGATTGAGGGGGTGAAAGGGCGCCGGCAGGCTCGCAGCCTGAAGCACGAATCCGTCCGGGCCGATCAGCCTCATCGGCATTCGCAACACAGCGTGCTGCGGATCAACGCCCACCCGACGCATCAGCGCGAGGGTATCGCGATAGGCGCCAATCAGCAGGTGCTGGCCGTTATCCACCTCGACCGGACTGCCACCGAAGGACAGCGTCAATGCGCGAGCCCGACCTCCGGCTTGCGGCGCAGCCTCGATCACGATCACCGACTCGCCTGCCTCGACCAGCGCAACCGCAGCCGCCAGTCCGGCCCAGCCGGCGCCGATCACGATGACCGGCGATCGGCCGCGGGTCATGAGGCCGGTGCAGACCGGGGCGTTGACAGCTTCGGCGGACGGCCACTCACCCAGGTGCGCCAGGCGAGCAACAGCTTGCGGATCGGCGTGAGCGAGGTCCGCCGGTCGAGCACCAGAAAGCCGTCGCGCTCGATCTCATCGAGCAGCGTCGAATAAATGGCCGACATGATCAGCCCCGGCCGCTGACTGCGCCGGTCGGCCTCGGGCAGCAGCGCATAGGCCTCGCGATAGCAGTCGCGTGCACGCGCCGCCTGAAACCGCATCAGCTCGACAAACTTTGGACTGTGGCGGGTCGAGAGAATGTCGGCCGCTGTCAGGCCAAAGCGCTGCAGGTCCTCGATCGGCAGATAGATGCGTCCCTTGCGGGCGTCTTCCCCGACGTCGCGAATGATGTTGGTGAGCTGAAAGGCCAGTCCCAGGGTGTCGGCATAGCGAAGCGTCTGCGGATCGGTTCGCCCGAAAACCCCGCTGGCCATCTCGCCAACCACGCCGGCGGCACGCCGGCAGTAAAGCCGCAGGCCGGTGTAATCGAGGTAGCGGTTCTGCTCGAGATCCATTCGCATGCCGTCGATCACTTCGATCAGCCGCGAACGGGTGATGTCGTAGGAGCCGAGATGCGCGCCGAGAGCCAGCGTGACCGGGTGCTGGGGCGTGCCGCCATAGAGACGGTCGACCTCGCCCACCCACCAGTCGAGCTTCACCCGGGCGACCCCGGGGTCGCTGGTCTCATCGACCACGTCGTCGACCTCGCGGCAGAAGGCATAGAGCGCGGTAATTGCGCGCCGGCGCTCGGGCGGCAGAAACAGGAAGCTGTAGTAAAAGCTCGAGCCGCTGCGCGCGGCCTTGTCCTGGCAGTACTCGTCCGGCGTCATCGATGCAATTGGGTCGGTGGTTGGGGCGGTGCGTTGGTCGGCAAATGGGCCAGATCGGGATGCCGGCCGGCTGCAGGTCGAATCGCCAGTGTCGCGATTGCCAGCGCCAGGGGCAGTGCATCCTCGCGGCCAAGCGCCGGTCGCCTTGCAAAAGGATCATGCCCGCCTGCGGCGAGCTTGCGCAGAATGCGTTGTCCGCCCGCCACGATCGCCCGCAACTCCCAACCGAGCCGCCCGCCGGTGCGCGATGCCAGCGGCGCGCCGCGCAAAAGCATCGTCTGTGCGCGCTGTGCCTCGTGTGCGATGCAGTCGCGCAATGCCTGGCTGGCCTGGTGGCCGGAGGCAGCCTGATCGACATCGGCTTCGCTCAAGCCATGGCGTGCGAGTGATTCCTGCGGCAGATAGAGCCGACCCCGGCGCCAGTCGACGGCGGCATCCTGCAGAAAATTGATCAGCTGCAGCGCGCTGCAGATCTGATCCGACAGCGCACGGTTTTCTTCGGTGAGATGTCCGGTCAGCCCCAGGATCAGCTGCCCGACCGGATCGGCGGACCGGCTGCAGTAATCGAGCAGGGTGGCGAAGTCCGGATAGCGGTGGGTTATCACATCCTGCCGGAAGGCTGACAGCAGGGCTTCGAAGCGGCTCCAGTCGAGCTGGTGGGCGGCGACATGCGGGACCAATCCGGCCACCCAGGTCGATCGCGGAACATCGCCCGCGCGGGCGCGGCGGATATCGGCCTCGAGTTCGTCCAGGGCAGTGAGGCGCGATTCGTCGCTCGCATCGCCCTCATCGGCGATGTCGTCGGCGTGGCGGGCAAACCGGTAGATCGCAATCACCGCCGGACGCAACCGGGCCGGCATCAACCAGGACGCGACCGGGAAGTTTTCGTAGTGTTCGACGCCGTGCAGAGGGGAGGCCACGCCGGATTGTAGGCGCTGGGTCAGATTGACTTGTTGCGCCGCCGCACCTACCATAACTGACGAGTCGGTCATTTATTTTGCGGGCATCAGCCTGTCGACTCTCTCCGAGGATGTTTCATGCGCTTGACTCTGCTGCCGGCGGCGATTGCCGCGCTCTGTTTGCTGGTGGGTTGCAAGGGCAAGGAGCCTGAGGTGAAAGTCGAAGCGCCGCGACCGGTGCGATCGGTCGTCGCCAAGGTGACCGCCAGCGCAGGCGTTCTCAGCCTGCCCGGTGAAATTCGTCCGCGCATCGAGTCCCGACTCGGCTTTCGGGTCGGCGGCAAGCTCCTGCAGCGCAATGTGTCAGTCGGCGACCGCGTCGTGCCCGGGCAAGTGCTCGCCAGGCTCGATCCGACTGACCTCGCACCGGCACTCCAGGCGCAGCAGGCACTACTCGAGTCGGCCCGCACCGATCGCGATCTGGCGGCGGTCGAGCTCGACCGTCTGCGCAGCCTCAAAAGCCAGAACTACATCAGTCAGGGCTCGCTCGATCGCCAGCAGGCCACCTTCGACTCCGCGGTCTCGCGCCTGAATGCCGCGCAAGCCCAGTTGCGCCAGGCCCGCAATGCCATCGACTTTCAGGTCATGCGTGCCGATGCCGCCGGCGTGGTGACGGCGGTCGAGGCCGAGGTCGGACAGGTCGTCACCGCCGGCCAGCCGGTCATTCGCGTTGCGCAAACCGCTGAGCGTGAGGTCGCGGTCAATATCCCGGAGGCCGATCTGGATGATGTCCGTCGGGTCAAGGCGTGGTCGGTGCTGCTGCCGGCACTCGACGATCGGGTGATCGCGGCAAAGATCCGCGAACTCTCGCCGATTGCCGACCCGGCGTCCCGGACCTATGCCGCCCGCCTGACCCTGAGCGGCAACCTCGACGACATCGCGCTTGGCATGACCGCGCTGGTGCAGTCGAGCGTTCAGGGCGGTCCGTCCTACATCGTGCTGCCGCTGTCGGCCCTCTATTCACGAGATGGCAAGACCCAGGTCTGGCGGATCGATATGAGCAAGCGTACGGTTGAGCCGGTCGAGGTCAAGACCGCCGGCCTGCTCGACGACTCGGTGCGAATCGCCAGTGGCATCAGTGCCGGGGACCGCATCGTCACCGCCGGCGCCAACCTGCTGCTGGCCGGTCAGTCGGTGCGACTGCTCGACGACCCGGTGCCGCAGGCTGGCGGAGCGTCGCGGTGAAGCCGGCGTCTGATCGCACGGACGGCGAGGACGGCCAGGACGGTACGCACAGCCCGGCTGCGCCAACCGGTCGCTTCAATGTCTCTGCTGCTGCCATCCGGCATCCGCAGCTGACGATCTTTTTCCTGATCGCCATTGCAATTGCCGGCACCATGGCCTTTTTCGGTCTGGGCCAGCGCGAGGATCCTGACTTCGTGTTTCGTGGCATGGTCGTGCGCACCCTGTGGCCCGGCGCCACCGCCGAGCAGGTCGATACACAGGTGACCGATCGCATCGAAAAAAAGCTGCAGGAAACGCCCTACTTCAAATGGACCCGCAGCTACTCGAAGCCTGGCGAGTCGCTGATCGTGCTGGAGCTGCTCGATACCGCGCCGCCGAAAGAGGTGCCGCAGATCTGGTATCAGGTCCGAAAGAAGGTGGGCGACATTCGCTCCCAATTGCCTGCGGAGGCGGTCGGGCCGTTTTTCAACGATGAGTTCGGCGATGTCTTCGGGACGATCTTTGCCTTCACCGGCGATGGCTTTTCGATGGCCGAGCTGCGTGACACCGTCGAGTCGGTTCGCCAGTCGCTGCTGCGGCTGCCCGATGTGGCCAAGGTCGAGTTGATCGGTGTCCAGGACGAAAAGGTCTTCATCGAACTGTCCCCCCAGGCGCTGGCCAACCTCGGCATCGATGTCCAGCGCATCGCCGACCAGCTCGCCGCACAGAACATCGTCACGCCCGCCGGCACGGTGCAGGGCAGCGGCTACCAGGTGCCGCTGCGGGTGACCGGGCAGTTCGACACGGTGCGCGAAGTGCAGGAGCTGCGCCTGAACATTGGCGGACGCACGGTGCGCCTGGGCGACGCCGCCCGCATCTGGCGCGGCTATGCCGATCCGCCGGCCTACACCATGCGCTTTTCGGGCAAGCCCGCGATCGGGCTGGCGGTCTCGATGCAGGCCAGCGGCGATGTGCTGCGACTGGGCGACAACATCAATCGCACCATGGAAAGCCTCAAGCGTGACCTGCCGATCGGCATCGAGTTTGCGAAGGTTTCCGATCAGCCTCGCATCGTCAAGAACGCGGTCGGCCTCTTTCTCAACTCATTGCTCGAGGCGGTCGCCATCGTGCTGGCGGTCTCGTTCCTGAGCCTGGGCCTGCGCGCCGGCGGCGTGGTCGCGCTCACCATCCCGCTGGTGCTGGCCGGCACCTTTCTGTTGATGGCCTGGTTTCGCATCGACCTGCACCGCATCTCGACCGGTGCGCTCATCATTGCGCTCGGCCTGCTGGTCGATGACGCCATGATCGTGGTCGAAATGATGTCGCGAAAAATGGAAGAGGGCCTCGACCGCTTCAAGGCAGCCACCTTTGCCTACAGCAGCACCGCGTTTCCGATGCTGACCGGCACCCTGATCACCGCCGCCGGATTCCTGCCGATTGCGACGGCCAAGTCCTCGACCGGCGAGTACACCTTCGCGATTTTTTCGGTGGTGACCATCGCACTGCTGGTGTCATGGGTGGCAGCGATCGCGGCCACGCCTTTCATCGGTTTCTATGTCCTCAAGAAGCCGAAGGCCGGCCATCACGACGTCTTCGACAGCGGCTTTTATCGGCGCCTGAGATCGCTCATACAGGCCTGCATGCGCTATCGCTGGATCACGATTGCGGTCACGCTCGCGCTGTTTGTGCTGGGCATCTATGGCATGAAGCTCACCGAAAAACAATTTTTTCCGTCTTCCGATCGCGCCGAAATTCTGGTCGAAATGTGGTT
>Ga0114962_10001174_pt1 | contig 22855 bp, 23 predicted proteins | sample C_130820_MF_Meta_FD_87017 | JGI IMG/M metagenome (GOLD analysis project Ga0114962, IMG submission 87017) | Freshwater microbial communities from Lake Croche, Canada to study carbon cycling - C_130820_MF_MetaG | ecosystem: Environmental > Aquatic > Freshwater > Lake | place: Lake Croche, Canada... | reverse complement strand
GGGCGGTGAGCGCGGCCGTTTGCACTTGGCCAAGACCTTGATCGAAGGCGGCAACGTGCTGCTGCTGGACGAGCCCTCCAACGACTTGGATGTGGAAACCCTGCGCGCTTTGGAAGACGCGCTGCTGGAATTTGCCGGCTCGATCATGGTCATCAGCCACGATCGTTGGTTCTTGGACCGCATTGCCACCCACATCCTGGCCGCCGAAGGCGACAGCCAGTGGGTGTTCTTTGACGGCAACTACCAAGAATACGAAGCCGACAAGAAACGCCGCCTGGGTGAAGAGGGGGCCAAGCCCAAGCGTGTGCGCTTCAAGGCCTTGAAGTAATCCCGCTCAGCCACCGAGGTCTGCGCTCTGGGGTGGCGAAGGATTACTTCCCTTGGCGTTGACCTGAAATCTTGACCATCTCGGGTTGTGTATCGTGCATGCCGTAGGGCCCAAGCACTTCGCCCGCCAAAAATGAACCTTGGAGTTGTGCTTGAACGGCTTTCAGTTGTCCATCGGCATTGATGAAGCTGAATTGCAAACGGGCGCCATCCAATCTCGCCCCTAAGATCGGTTGGGCTTGAGACCCCCACGACACCGTGCCGCCGATGCGTTGATATTGTTGGTGGAGCGTTAACCGTGCAGGGCCGCGATGGTCCAGTCCATCGACAGCCCAAACCCCTGCAGCAGAAGCCGGCACAGTCCAAAAATATCCGGTTCCCCCCTGGATGTGAATGACCTGATCGGGCTCCCAGTCCCCCATTGAAAAGGTGTTTGACAACACCCGAGTGCCTGGGCGCATGGCCAAAAGGGTCGGGCGAATCTGGGCATTCAGTTCTTCCAAGAGGTAAAGGGTCACCACAGTGGCTTGAGAAAAATCTTCTTGGAAGATATCCCCTTGCACAATGCGCACCCGATCCGCTACGCCCGCTCTTTGCGCATTGCGCTGTGCCAAAGCAGCCAGATCCTTGTTGTACTCAATGCCCCAAGCCTTGGCCCCAAATTGACGCGCTGCTGCAATGGCTATCTTGCCATCGCCGGCCCCCAAATCAACCACTTCGTCATGGGGACCAACTTGGGCCGCCTCCAGCAGTTTCTGGACCAACTCATCTCGTGTAGGCAGCCACATGACGTCCTTGCCGATTTGGCCGAGCTTGGGTGCATAGGTTTCGACAGGCAGAGTTTGACAGCCTTGCAGCAAACCCATCCAGCCTGTCAAACCCAACACGCAAGACAAAGAAACAACATGCCGCATGCAAAACACTGAGATCAGACGGGGCATCAAGGCCATGATGTGTCTTTCAAAAAATCAATTGCAAAAATTGGCATTTTAGAGACCATAGCCTTCACGGGCTGCAGGCAAATGCAGACCGCCCACCACCAAACTTTGCGCAGCTGTCACCGCTTGAACCGTGGCCAGCGCCACGGCCTCGGCGGCCATCACGCACAGCACGATCATGCCGGGGGAGGTGGTGGCCAGGCCGGTGGACAGAGCAAACAGGGTGTCGCCATCAGACAGGGTGTGCACCGGGTTGATGCTGCGGGCCAGCCCGTCGTGGCCGATCTGGGCCAGGCGTTGGGCTTGGGTTTTGCTGAGCTTGGCGTCGGTGGCAATCACGCCGATGGTGGTGTTGGTGCCCGCCAAAATGGGCAGGGGCGGCACGCCGGCCAGCAGGCTGCGGCGGGTGTCGCAAAGACCTAGGCTAAGGCCTTGGCCGCCCTCATGGCGTGCCCCGGCGATCAGCGCGCCGGTGTCGGGGTTGATGACATCGCCCAAGGCGTTGCAGGCCACCAAGGCCCCCACGGTGACGCCGCCGACGCGCACGGACGCAGTGCCGATGCCGCCTTTCATGGCGCGCTGCATGCCAAACAGTTTGCCCACGCTGGCACCACTGCCCGCGCCCACATTGCCCTGCGCCGGGGCTTGGGTGCTGGCGTTTTGGCATGCGGCGTAACCGGCTTGGGCGTCGGGGCGAATCGTGGGGTCGCCCAAGCTCAAGTCAAACAGCACGGCGGCGGGCACGATGGGCACGCGGGCGTGGCCCACGTTCAGGCCAATGCCTTGTTCGTCCAACCAGCGCATCACGCCGCCGGCCGCGTCCAGGCCCCATGCGCTCCCGCCCGACAGCAGCACCGCATGCACCTGGTTGACGGTGTTGCCGGGTTCGAGCAAGTCGGTTTCGCGCGTGCCGGGCGCGGCCCCGCGCACCGCTACACCGCCCACCGCGCCGTGTCGGGTGATGACCACGCTGCAGCCGGTGGGGCGGCGCGTGTCGGTGAAGTGGCCGACCTCGATGCCGGGCACGTCGGTGATCGCGCCGGCGCTGGGGGCTTCTGAATCTGAGGGTGTATCGGTCATGAAAGTCCTTTCGCTGCGACAATCATGCCCCATGAAACCTCTGCGTTTAGAAGATATTTTGTTCAGCCAAGGCTTTGGCACCCGCCGCGTGTGTGCGGGTCTGGTGCAGCAAGGTTTTGTGGCGGTGGCGGGCTCGGTGTGCAAGGATCCGGGTGAATTTTTTCAGCCCGAGGGTCTGATCTTCAACGTGCAGGGCGTGGACTGGCCGTTTGCCGAGCGTGCCTACCTGATGCTGCACAAACCGGCGGGCACCGAGTGCTCGCAAAAGCCGTCGACCTGGCCGAGCATTTACACCTTGCTGCCCGGGCCGTTGCGCACCCGCCCGCAAAAGGCGGCGGTGCAGGGCGTTCAAGCGGTGGGGCGTTTGGACCAAGACACCACCGGCTTGTTGCTGCTGACGGATGACGGCAAGTTCATTCACCGCATGAGTTCGCCCAAGCACCATGTGCCCAAGGTCTACGAGGTGACCGTCAAGCACGAGCTCACGCCCGATCAGGTCGCGCGTTTGCTCGCCGGTGTGGTGCTGGACGACGATCCAAAACCTGTCAAGGCGGCGGCGTGTGAGGCGGTCTCGCCCTTGCATTTGCGCTTGACGCTGACCGAGGGCAAGTACCACCAGGTCAAGCGCATGGTGGCGGCGGTGGGCAACCGGGTGGAAGGCTTGCACCGCTCGGCCATTGGCGGTTTGAGCCTGCCCGGTGATTTGGCACCCGGTCAATGGCGCTGGCTGAGTACACACGACCTGGCTTTGATGGGCAGCCGTTCAAGCTGAATGGTCAGTTCAGGCTTGACAGAAACCGTTGAACAGCTGAATTGACTTTTTCGGTCTGGTCGCGATGGGGCGAATGACCACAAAAAGCCAATTTCAGCGTTTGTGCATGGGGCACATGCAAGGCGATGTCGTCCATTTGCGCCATGGTGCCGTAAGCGTCGTCTTCTCCTTGGATGGCCAACAGCGGGGCGGTCATGCCTTCAATTTCTTTTCGAATATCGAAACCGCGAAATTCGGGACTCAGCCACACATCGTTCCATTGCCAGAAAGCGCCATCGGCATCGGCATGGAATTTGGCCAGACGTTTCCTCAAATCACCCTGTTCATAGGCCCACCTGGCCTGTGCAATGGCGTTGAGCGACACCTCTTCCACCATGACATGGGGTGCCATGACGATGCAGGCCGCAACTTGATGGTGGCTGGCATGGATCAGCGCGATCGTGCCCCCGTCGGAGTGACCCACCAAGATGGGATTTTCAATGCCTAGCCCTTGCAGCAGGAGAGGCAGCACGGTCAAAGCTTCGTGGTGCATGTAGTCGGCTTGCAAACGGCCGTGGCGCGCGCCATTCAACTGACGGGCGCGCGCCCTGGGGTTCTGGTTGGGGTCTGACAGGCCATAGCCCTGTCTCGAATAGACCAGGCCCGTCATTTGCAGCTGGTTGCAAAGTTGGGCAGGCCAGTCTCGCCAAAGGCTGACACTGCCCAATCCTTCGTGCAAAAAAACAAGGACAGGGGCCGCTGAAACACCAGGACCGACCCAAGCCAGGTCGAGTTTTACGCCAGAAACATTGAAAGCAGGCATGGTTTCCATGTGAATTGTGTTGAACAGGGATCGCCCTTGTACACTATTGCGGATTCAGAAAGTTCCAGGTGAATTATTTTCGTTTTGTTAGCCGCTTTGCGTTTTTGGTTGTTTTGGTGGTTGCAGGTGGTGCTCAGGCGCAAACCCATCCTGTTTTTGTGCTCAATTCCTTGGATGGCAATGTCAGCGTCATTGACCCTGTCACTTGGACAGAAACCCAGCGCATTCCAACCGGTAAAGAGCCTCACCACTTGTATTTGACGCCCGACGAGAAGTCGGTCATTGTGGCCAATGCTTTGAGCGATTCGTTGACTTTCATTGACCCCCGTACGGCCAAAGTTCAAAGGACGGTTGCCGGTATTTTGGACCCTTATCAGTTGCGATTTTCGCCCGACATGAAATGGTTCGTCACTGCGGCCAATCGGTTGAACCACATCGATATTTACCGATGGGATGGACACAATGCGACCTTGGCCAAGCGCATAGCAACGGGCAAAACACCGAGCCATTTGTGGATAGATGCCAAGAGCACGACCGTGTGGTCGACCATGCAAGACAGCGATGAGTTGGTGTCGGTGGATCTGGGGAGCCAGACATTGACGTCCCGCACACGGGTAGGTCCTATGCCGGCCGATGTGTTTGGGACCCCCGATGGCAAACATCTGTTGATTGGTCTGACGGCCAGTGATGGGGTCGAGGTTTATGACATTGCTTCAGGTTTGCCCAAACTTGTGAAAAAAATCAAGACAGACAAAGGCGCACATGCCTTTCGGGCATTGGGTGACAAAAAACATGTTTTGGTCAGCAACCGAGTGGCCAACACCATCAGTCAAATCGACTACACCACCTTGGAAGTTGTGGCCAAGTTCCCTGCCCCTTCAGGACCTGATTGCATGGACGTCAGCGCGGACGGCAAATTGATCATGGTGGCTTCGCGTTGGGCCAAAAAGCTCACGGTGATTGACATCGCCAGCAGGTCGGTGGTTCGCCAGGTCAATGTGGGCAAGTCTCCCCACGGTGTTTGGACGCTCGACCATGCGCCTCGCCAATAAAGCGGCGCTGCTGTGCCTGGGATTGAGCTGCGCTGCGGCCATGGGCACGCCAGCGCGTTCTTGCCCACAGCCCTTGTATTTGACTTTCGATACCGGGCATATGGATGTGGCCCCTTGGATTGGCCAAGTTCTGCAACGCCAAAAAGTACAAGTCACTTTTTTTGTGGCACAGGAAAAAACCATGCAAGGTGACGGTTCCCTGGGCGATGCGTGGAGTGCTTGGTGGTCGGCGCGCGCAGCAGAAGGGCATGAATTTGCCAGCCACACCTTTGATCATGTGTATTGGCAGGCGGATGAGGCCCCAGCGACGCTGGATTCGCCGGCGCGTTTCAAGGTGCGACCTTCATCAGGCGCTCTGGCGGGCCAGCGGATGTCGTGGTCCGCGCAAGCGTATTGCGATAACCTCCAACAAGCCTCAACCCGAATCGAAGTCTTGACCGGAAGGCCCAGTTTGCCTTTGTTCAGGGCGCCTGGCGGCAAAATGTCGGCGCAATTGTTGGCAGCAGCCAAGGCTTGTGGTTACGCGCATGTGGGGTGGGCGCCGGCTGGGTTTTTGGGTGACGAGTTACCCAGTGAACGTTTCAGCAATGCGCACTTGTTGGGTCAAGCGGTCAACAACATCCGCGCAGGCGATATTCTCATGGCGCATTTGGGTATTTGGTCCCGCAAAGACCCTTGGGCGCCCGCTGTGCTGGAGCCTTTGATTGTGGCCCTAAAAGCCAAGGGCTATTGCTTTGTCACATTACGTGAGCATCCCGAATACCGTAACTGGATTTCCCAACACAACAGGTCAGCATCATGGAAGCCTTGATCAACGGATTTGAGTTTCTTCAACAAGGGCTCTATGAGGCCATTGTGCAACCCTTGGCCGTCAAGGTAGGGGCTGACAATTTACTCGAACAAGCCTATGAGGGAACGGGTTGGCTGTTGGTGGGAATCTTGCAAATTGTGATCATGCTCGTTGTGATGGTCCCCATCGAAAAAATTTGGCCCGCTGAGCATTGGCAAAGCCGTCAAGCGGTTCGGGTGGATGTTGTTTACACCTTGATTCATCGCCTGGGTCTTTTCAAATTGGTGATGTTTTTCACTTTGGAAAATGGCTTGGATCATGTCTGGGGCTGGATGCGCGTGCAAGGTGTGCCGACTTTTCATCTGGACCAAATCTGGCCTGGCGTGACCGACATGGCTGCGGTCAGCTTTGTGCTGTATTTGGTGGTCTTTGACGGGTTGCATTACCTGATCCACAGGGCGCAACATGCCTATGAGCCTTGGTGGGCTTTGCATGCTTTGCATCATTCGCAAAGGCAAATGACGGTCTGGAGCGACAACCGCAATCACCTGCTGGACGATGTGATCACGAGTCTTATTGTGTCCGTTGCCGCCGTTGTATTGGGCGTTGCACCCGCGCAGTTTGTGGCCTTGGTGGCGCTGGGCCAGTTGAGCGAAAGTTTCCAGCATGCGAACGTCAAGCTCTGGTTCGGATCTGTCGGCGAGCGGTTGTGGGTCAGCCCTCGGTTTCACCGATTGCATCACAGTATTGGGTTGGGGCATGAGACGGTGTTGGCGCATCGAACCGTGCTGGGGGGATGCAATTTTGGGGTTTTATTGCCTGTGTGGGATATGCTGTTTGGCACGGCCAATTTCCAATACCGGTTCGACCCCACCGGTGTGCGCGATCAGGTCGAGCAGGGCAGAGATTATGGGGCGGGGTTTTGGGCGCAGCAGCGCTTGGGCATGTTGCGTTTGATGGGCCGCGCCTGATCGGCATGGACACCATGGGGCACCGATGAAATTGTTGTTGGATTCTTTGTGGCGTGCGCTGGCTTATTGTCTTCACCCCCGCGCGGTGATCTTGTCATTGCTGCCCTTGTTGATCACCATCAGTTTGGCGTGGGCGGCGAGCTATTGGCTCTGGGATGCGGCAGTGTCTTGGGTGCGTGACCTGTTGGAGAATTCTTCGGTCTTTGCCATGGTCTGGCAATGGTTTGTGGTTTTTGGCGTGCGTGACTTGAAATCGGTGGTCGCCCCGTTGGTGGTCATTTTCTCCGTGACGCCAATCGTGGTGGTGTTGAGTTTGTTGATGGTTTCTTTCCTGATGACGCCGGCACTGCTCAACTGGGTCGCTTCTCGCCGATTCCCCGCGTTGGAACGCAAACGAGGGGGTGGTTTTTGGGCCAGCTTGGGCTGGTCCTTGTTGTCGGTGTTGATCGCACTGCTGGCTTTGCTGGTCACTTTGCCTTTGTGGTTGGTCCCGCCTTTGGCCATGTTGATTCCCCCTTTGATCTGGGGTTGGCTGACTTACCGTGTGTTGACCTTTGATGTCTTGGCGGTTCACGCCAGTCGTGATGAGCGCTTGGCCATCACCCAAGAATACCGATTGACCTTGTTAGGCATGGGTGTCTTGACGGGTTTGATGGGTGCTGCACCCAGTTTGGTTTGGGCTTCAGCGGCTGTGTTTGCGGCCGCCTTTGTCGTGTTGGTTCCGCTAGCGGTTTGGCTTTACACCTTAGTTTTTGCATTTTCTTCTTTGTGGTTTGCCCATTTTGCCTTGGCCGCACTGGCCGATCTGCGCGCCAGACGAGTGGACAATGTCGATGTCAATAAGCCTTCTTTGACCCCACCCAGCGCCACACCCCAGGCCACTGCCCCTTAGCTTTTGATTCCTCACTCCATTCACCGATATGAACGCCTCATCCTTCGAAACAACAATCCCGGAATTTGGTGCCATCATCATTGGTGATGAAATATTGTCGGGTAAGCGTGCCGACAAACACTTGCCCAAAGTCATTGAATTACTGTCTGAACGGGGCTTGTCTCTCGCATGGGCTGATTACGTGGGGGACTCGCCAGATCGGATTACGGCGACGCTCAAAAGAGCGTTTTCTGCCTCTCAAGTGGTGTTTTCGTTTGGCGGTATTGGCGCGACGCCTGACGACCATACCCGTCAGTGCGCAGGCAATGCTTTGGGTTTGGAGTTGGTCTTGCACCCCGAGGCAGACATCTTGATCCGTGAGCGCATGCAGGACACGGCTCGCGAGCAAGGTACGCTTTATGAACCCGACCGGCCAGACAACATCCACCGTCTGAACATGGGTGTCTTCCCAACGGGTGCCAGCATCATCACTAACCCGTACAACAAAATCCCAGGTTTTACCTGTGCGGGCGCTGGCGGGGGCACCGTGCACTTTGTGCCGGGTTTCCCGGTTATGGCTTGGCCGATGGTGGCCAACGTGTTGGACACCCAGTATGCGCAGTGGTTTCAAACAGAAAAACGGATCGAAAAGTCGGTGATTGTGTTCGGCTCCATGGAGGCCACGCTGACGCCCTTGATGCAGTCGATTGAAGAGCGGCATCCTTTGATCAAGGTCTTCAGTCTGCCCAGCGTTGACCATCCCCAATGGGGCCGGCACATTGAGTTGGGCGTGAAAGGGCCCGTCGAGCATGTTGATGCGGCATTTCAGGACCTCCAATCAGGACTTGCGCCTTTTCAGTTGAAGTTTGGCCCCGAAATGGTGCGATGAGTTATTTTGCACCATGTTAGTGCATATATGGCCAATGGGGTGCATTTTTGAGCGATGTTTCTCGGGTCATTCCGTGTGAAATTTTCATGAAAGATCAATCCATACGCCCCTGAGCCAAGGCACAATCACTCCCTCGGCGCACTGCTTGTGATTGCTGCCCCCATTGGCACAAAAACTGCAATGAGTTTGATACCTACCAGCAACCCCATCCAACCAGGAGATTTTGATGGCCAAGACCGTCGCAGACGTGATGAAGATGGTGAAAGACAATGAAGTCAAATTTGTTGACTTCCGTTTCACCGATACCCGTGGCAAGTGGCAGCACATTACTGCACCTGTGTCACAGTTTGATGAAAGCAAGTTTGAAGACGGTCAAGCCTTTGACGGCTCATCGATTGCGGGTTGGAAGGGCATTGAAGCTTCTGACATGTTGTTGATGCCCGATCCCAACAGCGCGCTGATTGACCCCTTCTTTGAAGAAATCACATTGGTGCTGATTTGCGACGTGATCGAGCCTACCGATGGCAAGGCGTATGAGCGCGATCCCCGTTCTATTGCCAAACGCGCCGAAACATACCTGAAGCAATCGGGCACTGGCGACACGGCTTATTTTGGCCCTGAACCGGAATTTTTCTTGTTCGACGAAGTGCGTTGGAGCACTGAACCTCAAAACACTTTTTACGCCATCAACGATTACGAAGGTCCCTGGAACAGTGGCACCAAAATCGAAGGCGGTAACCGCGGTCACCGCCCCCGCGTCAAAGGCGGTTATTTCCCTGTCCCGCCAGTCGACAGCACCCACGACATGCGCAGCGAGATGTGTTTGTTGCTCGAGTCCGTTGGTATTCCCGTTGAGGTGCACCACCACGAAGTCGCTGGCGCGGGCCAATGCGAGATCGGTACACGTTTCTCAACTTTGGTTGAGCGCGCCGACTGGACTTTGCTGCAAAAGTACGTGATTCACAACGTTGCCAACGCCTACGGCAAAACAGCCACCTTCATGCCCAAGCCCTATGCGGGCGACAACGGCTCCGGTATGCACGTTCACCAGTCCATCTGGAAGGATGGCAAGAACCTGTTTGCAGGTGACGGCTACGCAGGCTTGTCTGATTTGGCCTTGTACTACATTGGCGGCATCATCAAGCACGCGCGTGCGTTGAATGCCATCACCAACCCCGGCACCAACAGCTATAAGCGTTTGGTTCCACACTTTGAAGCGCCGGTGAAATTGGCTTATTCGGCCAAAAACCGCTCGGCTTCGATACGCATTCCCAATGTGCCCAACCCCAAAGGTCGTCGTGTGGAAGCACGTTTCCCAGACCCATTGTGCAATCCTTATCTCGGCTTTGCCGCTTTGTTGATGGCCGGCTTGGACGGCATCGAGAACAAGATTCATCCTGGCGAAGCTGCGACCAAAGACCTGTACCACCTCCCACCCGAGGAAGACAAGTTGGTGCCCACCGTCTGTACCAGTTTGGACCAGGCCTTGGACGCCTTGAATGCCGACCGCGCTTTCTTGACCAAAGGCGGTGTGTTCACAGATGCGTGGATTGACGCTTATATTGATTTAAAGATGCAAGAAGTGACACGCAGCCGCGTGGAAGTTTCCCCAGTCGAATACGACATGTACTTCTCACTGTGATCGCGTTTTGAACTGATTAAAAAGGACAGCACACGCTGTCCTTTTTTTCTGTCGAAAGACAAGGCATGATGTGAGCCCTACAGGGATTTTTGAAAGCACACCATGAGGCTTAAAACAGAGGGTTTTTCTTGGGCGTTGGCGGTGTTGGGGTGTTGCCTGGCGGCGACGCCACATGCTGGCGCTGAAGATCGCATTTACCGCTGCGGTAACGAATACACGAATACCCCGCTCAATTCAAAAAATTGCGAGGTGATGCAAGGTCAGGCCATCACGGTGATTCCAGGCACGCGCCCTCTGGGAACTCCAAAAACACAAGTCCCCGCTGTTTCAAGAGGGTCCGAAGTGACAACGGACCGCGCCAAAATGGCGATGTTGGCGTCATCTTATGCACCTGTTCCAGGCACATCGATTGGGGCTGCACCGCAGTCTGAGCCAGTGGGTCCTCAATTCAGAGATGCGCAAAAACGCACAATTTTGGTGACGGAACTCAAACAAGTGCGCGAGCGGCATGCGCAATTGGTGCAGGAGTACAACGCAGGTGAACCCGAGAAGATCGGCTCGGAATCGCGCAACCATCAAAAATACTTGGACCGGCTTGCCAACCTGAAAGCGGGCATCGGCCGCGCGGAACGGGACATGGACAGTTTGCAAAAGGAATTGGCACGTTTGCCATCTAACCCGATAGCAACACCATGAGCGTTTCTCCTTCCACTGGGCTGAATGTTTCCCAAAAAAAGCCTTCCCCTTGGAGTCTGCGATTCCAGGCTTTTGATTTGCTGGCCACACCGGTGGCTGTGATCAATTACAGAGGCTTGGTGTTGTTTGTCAACGCGGCGCTTGAGGACACCATCGGTCTGTCGCGGCGCACCCTGCAGGGCTTGCACTTTGGGGACTATTTTTCAAATCAAAAACAGCTGGAAAATGCCTTGGAGGGTGCTCAGTCCAATGCCTTTGCCGCGCTGCGCTATGAGGCTGCATTGCAGCGTGCGAATCACGAAGATTTATTGCCCGTGCATGTGATCGTGGCGCAAAGTGATCAACCCGATGAAGTGATTGTGGAATTGCTGCCCATAGAGCAACAAACACGTCAGGAGCGCGAAGAACGCATCCTTGACCAGGCGCAGGCCAACAAGGAACTGATTCGCAATTTGGCACATGAAATCAAGAACCCCTTGGGCGGTATTCGGGGCGCGGCTCAGTTGCTCGAGATGGAACTCGATAACAAAGATCTGACGGAATACACCCAGGTCATCATCCGCGAAGCCGATCGCTTGCAAACCTTGGTTGACCGCTTGTTGGCACCGCACCGCAAACCGCATGTGGTGGGTGACGTCAATATGCATGAAGTTTGCGAAAGGGTGCGATCGCTGATTTTGGCCGAGTTCCCCAAGGGTTTGAAGGTGGTCCGGGATTACGACATTTCCATCCCCGAATTCAGGGGGGACCGTGAACAATTGATTCAAGCTGTTTTGAATATTGCGCACAACGCCGTCCATGCCTTGACCGATCGCCTTGAGGAAGGTGACGCCGAGTTGACCTTGCGGACCCGGATTGCACGGCAAGTGACCTTTGGCAAGCAGCGATATCGTCTGGCATTGGAATTGCATGTCATTGACAACGGGCCTGGGGTACCAGACTCGATCAAGGACCGCATTTTCTTTCCGCTGATTTCTGGCCGGGAAGGCGGCTCTGGCCTGGGGCTGACATTGGCGCAAACTTTTGTTCAGCAACACCATGGCTCGATCGAGTGTGACAGCATGCCTGGCCGAACGGATTTCAAAATTTTGATTCCGTTGCCTTGAACCTGAAGAAAGCATGTCCACCATGAAGCCGATCTGGATCGTAGACGATGACCAATCCATTCGCTTCGTGCTTGAAAAAGCACTGTTGCGCGAGGGCTTGCCCACGCGCAGTTTCACCAATCCGCGGGAAGTCTTGAAGGCGCTGGAGGGCTTGGACGATGCACAGGGGCCACAAGCCCTGGTCAGTGATATCCGAATGCCAGGCGGCTCGGGGCTGGATTTGTTGACCACCATCAAAGCGCGTTTACCTGGCTTGCCGGTCATCATCATGACGGCGTTTTCAGATTTGGACAGCGCAGTTTCTGCTTTCCAAAATGGTGCGTTCGAATACCTGCCTAAGCCCTTTGATTTGCCCAAAGCGGTCGAGTTGATTCGGCGCGCTGTGGAAGAAAGTCAGCGCGAAGAAGTGGCTGAAGAGAAGTTGGCTGCTGCGCCAGAAATGCTGGGTCAGGCGCCGGCAATGCAGGACGTCTTTCGCGCCATCGGCCGGCTTTCGCAAAGCAACGTGACGGTCATGATCACGGGCGAGTCCGGTTCGGGCAAAGAGCTGGTCGCGCGCGCATTGCACAAACATTCTCCGCGCGCCAGTGGCCCTTTTGTGGCGATCAACACTGCAGCCATTCCTAAAGATTTGCTCGAGAGCGAATTGTTCGGCCATGAGCGGGGCGCCTTTACCGGGGCGCAAACCTCTCGGCGTGGACGCTTTGAGCAAGCCGATGGCGGCACTTTGTTCTTGGATGAAATCGGAGACATGCCTTTTGATTTGCAAACACGTTTGTTGCGCGTGTTATCTGATGGTCATTTTTACCGGGTGGGTGGGCACATCGCGGTGAAGACCAATGTGCGGGTCATTGCGGCGACGCACCAGGATTTGGAGCAAAGAGTCAAACAGGGCGTATTTCGGGAGGACTTGTTTCACCGCTTGAACGTGATCCGTTTGCGTTTGCCGGCGTTGCGCGAGCGAAGAGAAGATGTGCCGATGCTGACACGTCACTTTTTGCTTCAGAGCGCGCATCAATTGGGTGTGGAACCCAAGCGTATTTCTGAAGTGGCGCTGGATTTATTGGGGACATTTCAATTTCCGGGTAACGTACGGCAATTGGAAAACATTTGTCATTGGTTGACCGTGATGGCGCCGGCTCAAGTGATCGAATCCAAAGACTTGCCACCCGAAGTCATTGGCGGTGGTGACATTGGCCGCGTCTTGCCAAGCTCGAAACCTCTGGCTTGGGTCGACGAAGGCCGACCTGAAACGGCCTCTGCGGCGTCCATAGAAACGCCAGATGCAATGATGGTGGAGTTACGCGACTGGGAGTCCGAACTTTCCATTGAAGCCCTGAGCCTACTGGCGACCGACAGGCAGGATGTCTGGGACGTGTTGACGCATCGGTTCGAGATCTGCTTGATTCAAGCCGCATTGTCCACAACCCGAGGCCGGCGCATTGAAGCTGCGCTCAAATTGGGCATTGGTCGCAACACCATCACCCGCAAAATTCAGGAGCTGGGTATCGAGAATTGATTCGCGCCAGCGCCCTGCAGTCCTTCAGGCATACTGCTTTTGGAACAACCCCCCTCTTTCAGGAGACATTCATGCGTCTGATTCTTCGCCGTAAGGCCATGGCTTGCACTGCCGCCTTGTTGGCGGCGGCCTTGGTAAGCCCTTGGGCCCAAGCGCAAAGCTACCCGACCAAGCCGATCAAATTTGTGGTGCCTTTTACTGCTGGCAGCGCGACCGATGCCGTGGGTCGAATTGTGGCCCAAGCCATGGGCGATGCCCTCGGTCAAAGCGTGACCGTCGAAAACAGAGCAGGTGCCAATGGCATTTTGGGTGCTGAAGCGGTCAAGGCTGCGCCAGCGGATGGCTATACTTTTTTGGTCACCACCAGCACCACCCAAGCGGCCAACGTGAGTTTGTACAAAAAGTTGCCCTACGACCCGGTGAAGGACTTCACCCCTATTGGCAAAATTGGCGAGACGGGTTTTATTTTGATGGTTCAAGCTGACTTTCCGGCCAAAGACCTCAAAGAGTTCATCGCATACGGCAAGGCCAATCCGGGCAAACTGGCTTTTGGTCATGGCTCTTCAGGCTCTTTGGTCTCTGCGGCGATGATCTCCCAAATGGCCGGTCTACAAACCATCAACGTGCCTTATAAGAGCATTCCCCCTGCGCTGACCGATTTACTGGGTGGGCAAATTCAGTTTGCTTTTGCCGACGTGGGCAATGCCGTTTCACAAATGAACGGCGGCCGTTTGAGGGGTTTGGGTGTGACCACGGCCAAACGCGCAAGCAAAGCGCCCAACGTACCCCCTATTGGTGATGTGGTCAAAGATTACGCAGTGGGGGCATGGTTTGGTCTGATGGCCCCCGCGGGCTTACCTGCCGATGTGCATAAAAAAGTGACCACCACGCTGATGGCGGTTCTGGCCAAACCCGATGTCAGAGAGAAAATCATGTCCGCCGGCATTGACCTGGATGTCGAAGATGCTGCTCAATTGGCCAAAACCATCGACTCGGAAATCAAGAAGTGGGCGATGTGGGTCAAGGCAGCCAACATCACCCCTGAATAAAGCTTATTGCGTATAAACCGTGGACCCGTTGGCACCCAAAGCAATGTAACGGGTTTGCGGGCTGAGGCCGCGAAACAAGACTTTCAAATTTTGGCTGGTATTGGTGGAGCGGGCTGTCCATGTGAGCCCGTCGGTGCTTGTATAGGCCTGACCTGCATTGCCAACAGCGACAAATTGATTCGTGGGCAACACGCCAACCGATGCGACAACGGCATTCAAGTTGGCATTGGTTCCAATAGATTGCAGGGCCCATTTCGCACCGTCCGCGCTTTGCAATAAAGCGCCGTTGTTGCCTGTGACCACCATGCTGTAAACCGTTGCAGCAACATTGTTGGTCGTGATGATGTTGGCCATGGATGCCACGGACTTGAGGTCGGCTGTCGTGCCCGAGCTCACGGCCGTCCAGGTCGCACCATCTGAACTCGTCAGCAAGGTGCCGCTGGCGCCAACGGCCACCCAAATGCCATTGATGGTGTAGCCCACGCCATACAGGGGCAGGGTGCTGGGGGTGGACGTAGCAGCCGTCCAGGTGATGGCGTCAGTTGATCGGATGATGGTGCCGTTGTTGCCCACTGCAACCACCATAGAGCCATTGGACGCCATGGCATTGAGGTTCTGGGTTACACCCGATGTGGCTGAAGTCCAGGTTTTGAGATCGGTGCTGTAAGTGACGGCGCCGCTTTGTCCAATACCAATGAATTTGTTCAAGGCATACAAGGCGCTGAACCAGTTGGTCGTGTCGGAGGCCGTGATCGCCGTCCAGCTCAGGCCGTCGGTGCTTTGGTATTTGGCGCCGGTGGCACCCATACCCAAGTAAGTTCCGTTGGCGGCATAGGTGTTGGTGGCCGAGTTCAAGATCGGCCCATAGGCTATGCCTGTGATGTCACCTGTTCCGAGATTACCGCCGCTATTCCATGTGGCACCCGCTAATCGGGGTGTGGCCGAAACTGAGGGCGTCGCGTCCCCTCCGGGGCCGCCATTGACCCGTGCATCCATCATGAATGAATAAAGCGTGTCATTGGTGATGCCCGTCAGGAAATAAGGAGAGGAAATCAAGGCATTGCTTTGACCTCTGCTGACCGCACCCGCAATTTGAAACCAGTTGAAAGGGCTGTTGCCGCAATTTTTGCAAATGCTGCTGGCTGGCGCGCCGTACAGCCAGTACTGAACACCAGGGACGGCCGTCCAAGTGACTGTGACGCCCGCCTCACCAGGCTCCACTTTCAGACCGCCCACGGGCGGAGAGGCTGACTGGCCGCTGCCGCCACAGGCGGATACCAGTGCGGCGGCTGCCAAGATGGCAAGGACGGACTTGAAAGTAAGCAATGACATTTAAATTTTCCTGTGCGCAATGACAAAGAGGCCATGAGGCAATGTTACAAATTCTAAGTGACACAGCGCTTCTAACTGTTTCAATGCGTGAATTCAAGAGATTTGAATTCACAGGCTGCATCTGGCGCTGTGACCTCATGGGTCAAGCCTCCTATATCATGCGCTGATAACCAGGAGACTTATGATGGACAGAAGAGATTTTTTTCAAAGCTCTGCGCTCGTGTCAACCGGCGCCTTGGTGGGTTGTGTGACCCCAGGTGTGGCTCAACAGCAAGTGAAAACACCTTTCACTGTCCCACAGGTTTATGTTCCCATCGTCGGTTCCGATGAAATGTTTCCGGTGCGCCGTATCTACTGCATTGGACGCAATTACGCCGCCCATGCGCGTGAAATGGGCTCTGACCCCACACGCGAACCGCCCTTTTTCTTTCAGAAGCCGACCGATGCCATTCAGTATGTGGCCGCAGGAACGGTAGCCCCACATCCTTATCCCTCACTGACCAAAAATTACCATTACGAGGCTGAATTGGTCGCTGTTTTGGACAAAGGCGGTCGAGACATTCCGGTTGAAAAAGCCTTGGACCTGGTGTACGGATACACCTTGGGCCTGGACATGACGCGCCGCGATTTGCAACGGGCTTTGGGCGACGAGAAAAAGCCATGGGAAATCGGCAAAAGCTTTGACCGTTCTGCGCCCATCGGTGCCATTCACAAATTGGACCGGACAGGCCACTTTACGCAAGGCGCGATCTGGCTCAAGGTGAATGGTCAAACCAAACAAAGTGCGGACCTCAAACAAATGATTTGGTCGGTCGCCGAGCAGATCAGCAAGTTGTCGCAGGCTTTTGAATTGCGGCCGGGCGATATTATTTACTCGGGCACGCCCGAAAATGTGGGGCCTGTGGTGCGGGGTGATGTGATCGAAATGCACATCGATGGCCTGCCGAATTTGAGCGTGAAAATTGTTTAACTGGCTGAAATTGAGGCTGATATGAAGTTTGTCACCGTCGAGACCGTCACGCAAAGAGTCTGCGAGGTGATGAACACCACGCCAGACCCACGCTTGCGTGAGATTACCCACGCCCTGGTCACGCATTTGCATGCGTTCATTCGGCAAGTGAGGCCAACTGAAGCTGAGTTTGAGCAAGCCTGCGATTTTGTTGTTGCATTGGGCAAAGAGACCAACCAGAAAAAGAACGAAGTGATTTTGGCCTCCGACATTTTGGGGGCTTCAGCTTTGATCACCATGCTCAATGACGCCGAGCGCTCGGACAGTGCGGCAGGCAGTGCCCGAACCGACTCGGCTTTACTTGGACCTTTTTGGCGTGCGTCAGCACCCGAATACGGTTGGGGAGAATGCATTGCCCGGGGTGAGGAGTCGAAAGACATCGACCAGAGTTTGTCGGTTTATGGTGTGGTTCGCGATTCGAAGGGCCAAGCTATCCCTGATGCAGTCGTCGATGTGTGGCAAGCTTCACCTGTAGGGCTGTATGAGAATCAAGATGAGCAGCAGCCCGATATGAATTTACGGGGTCGTTTCCGCAGCGATGCCCAAGGCCGTTTCCACTTCAAGTCGGTGCGACCAGCAGGTTATCCGGTGCCAGTTGACGGCCCTTGTGGTGATTTGCTGCGTGCTCAAATTCGTGATCCTTATCGCCCTGCACATTTGCATTACATGGTGTCCAAGCCGGGCTACCAGGTGCTGGTCACCCAGGTTTTTGCCGATGACGATCACCGGCTTTATACCGACGTGACCTTTTCGGTGGTCGAGAGCTTGGTGGGTCGTTTTGCCAAGAACGCGGACGCTTCGAACCCCGGTTACAGCTTGCACTATGACTTGGTGCTGCAAACCGGTGAAATGCATTTCCCCACGCCTCCCATACCCTGACTTGTTTTTTGATTGAAAGAACCGCATGACCTTTGAACCACAATCGCGATTGGAAGGTAAAGTGGCTGTGATCACAGGCGGTAAAGGTGCGATCGGCATCAGCAGCGCCAAGCGATTGGCCGCATTGGGTGCGAGGATCGTCTCGATTGACCGCAATTGCCAAGGCGTTCAAGCCTTACTGAATGCTCTTGCTCAGGTGGCCGCTGGGCCACACCTGTCGATTCAAGCTTCCATTACCGACAGCGCAGCTCTGAATGCGGCAGCCGCGGCGGTCAAGGGGCAAATGGGTCGGTGCGATATCCTGGTCAACAGTGCTGGCTTTACGCAGGCCGTTGCACCGGCTGACCTGGAGGGCTTGACAGACGCCTTGTTTGACGATGTGATGCAAACCAATTTGCGCGGTGTTTTTGCCACCATTCGCGCTTTCACCCCGCTGCTCAAGGCATCGGGCGATGGGTTGATTGTCAACATCTCTTCCATTGCAGGCTTCACCGGCACAGGCAGCAATTTGGCGTATGTGGCGGCCAAAGCGGGTTTGGACATCTTGACCCAATCTTTGGCCAAAGTTTTGGCGCCGCAGGTGCGGGTGTTGGTGGTCTCCCCCGGCGTTGTCGATTCCACATTTGTGCCGGGGCGCGGCGCAGACTTCAACGAAAAAGCAGCAGCGACAATTCCCTTAAAGCGCATTGGCCATGTCGAAGACATTGCCAGCGCCGTTGAGGCGTGCGCGACCACATTGCGTTTTGCTACCGGATCGCGTTTTGTAATCGATGGCGGCAGGAGTCTTTGACATGCATGACCGCGCTACCTTGATCACTTGTGCTGTGACGGGCAACATCACTCAGCCCGATCAAACCCCCTATTTGCCCATCACGCCCGAGCAAATTGCCAACGCGTGTTTGGGGGCGGCTGAGGCGGGCGCCGCGGCGGTGCACATTCATGTGCGTGACCCGAAGACTGGCCGTCCGTCCATGGATGTGGAGTTGTACCGCGATGTGGTCGATCGCATTCGCCAACGCAACAAGGCGCTGATCATCAACCTGACCACAGGCCCCGGTGGGCGCTTTGTGCCCAGTCACGACGACCCCAAAATCTTTGCGGCAGGTACCACCTTGGTTCCCCCTGAGCAACGTGTTGCGCATATCGCCCTGATCAAACCCGATGTGTGTTCACTCGACTTGAACACCATGAACAGCGGGCCTGATGTGGTCATCAATACCCCCCGCAACGTGCGTTTGATGGCCAAGGTCATGCGTGACAGCGGCGTTAAACCAGAGTTAGAAATTTTCGATTCCGGAGACTTGCACTTGGCCCGCGATTTGATCGGTGACGGCACTTTGGATGGCCCCGGCCTGTGGACGTTTGTATTGGGCGTGAAGTATGGCTTTGCCCCCACGCCAGAGACCTTGCTTTACGCACGCAACCTGCTGCCTGCGGGTGCGATTTGGTCGGCTTTCGGTATTGGTCGGGCAGAGTTTCCGATGGTTGCCCAAAGCTGGCTTTACGGCGGTCATGTGCGAGTGGGCATGGAGGACAACATCTACCTTGAAAAAGGTGTGCTGGCCCAAAGCAATGCGGAGTTGGTCGCCAAGGCGGCCGACATCATTCGCCAAATGGGCGGGCGCATCGCTTCGCCGCACGAGGCGCGCGACATGTTGAATTTGCAGAAGGTTTGAATATGAGTCTGGCTTCGATGCACAGTGCTTTGCATGTCAACACCCAAGCTGCCGGTATAGACGCCCTGGAGTTGCTGCTCCATCCACAAGCCTTGCCCATTTGCACTGACCAAGAGGCTGTCGTCCGCGTTGAGGCTGCAGCCATCAACCCCAGTGATGTGAAAGCCACCTTGGGTATCATGCCGCATGCGCTTTTCCCCCGTACGCCGGGACGCGACTTTGCCGGTGAGGTGGTAAAAGGTCCGGCCCACCTGATGGGTCTCAAGGTGTGGGGCTCAGGCGGAGACATTGGCATCACCCGCAACGGCAGTCATGCCGCCTATTTGGTCTTGCCCGTGGCTGCCGTCAAAGCCTGCCCCCAAGGCTTGCGTTTGGAAGAAGCCGGCGCGGTGGGGGTGCCCTTTGTGACGGCTTGCGAAGGTTTTGACCGTGCGGGCGGTGTTCGTGCAGGCCAAACGGTGGTGGTTTTAGGGGCCAATGGCAAAGTGGGGCAAGCGGCGGTGCAAATTGCAGCGCGTGCTGGCGCCAAAGTCATCGCCGTGCAACGGCATGATTTTCTCGAGGGCTTTGCTTGTCAACCGGTGACCGTCGTCAATGCCACCCACACCGAGCCCGGGCAGCGCATCATGGAGTTGACCGCAGGCAAAGGGGCTGATGTTGTTTTCAACACCGTCGATCAGGTTTACTGGGAGCTGGGCCATGCGGTCATGGGCAAAGGGGCTACCCAGATTTTCATCATCGCCACCAAAGGGCAGACGGTGCCGTTCGATGTGTTCAAGTTTTACAGAGGCATGCACAATTTTGTGGGCATCGACACCTTGGCGCTGGACTGCGTGCGATCGTGTGAACTGCTGGACGCGCTGCGCCCTGGTTTCGAGGATGGCAGTTTGAAGCCATTTCCGGTCGCCCCTGAAGACGTGCTGCCACTGACGCAGGCCATGCAAGGTTTCCGAAGGGTTTTGGCCGGTGCCAAAAACCGCATTGTTCTCAAACCGTGAAGGAGCTTCTTAGTGCACATCACCCGTTTTGATCAGGCACCCACTTATGTGGCCCCTCAACATTTCGACATGCAATGTTTGAGGCTGCAAGGGCATGAAGCCGGGCCTTCGCAGACCTTGTGGATGGGCTTGTCCCAGATCGCCCCAGGGGGGCACACCAGCTTGGACGCCTCACCGCTGGAGAAACACTATGTGGTTTTGGAGGGTGAGGTGACCTTGGTTTCTGAACGCGATGGGGTGAGAACAGAAGCTGTGTTGCGCCGCCATGATTCGGCCTGTTTCGCCCCCGGCGAAAAAAGGCAGTTGGTCAATCAAAGTCTGGAGCCCGCCAGCATTTTGTTGGCCATGCCTTATCCGGCCAAAGCCCCTTGATGACGGGCTGAGCCGTAAATACCTCAATGGAATCACTGGAGACAAAAAATGAAACGACGTCATTTGCTGGCGATGAGCCTGAACCTGCTGGCAGGTTTGTCAGCGATCCTCGCGCCTTCGGTCTGGGCGCAATCTCCCTTAGCAGACTGGCCCAAGCAGACCATTAAATTTGTGGTTCCGTTCACCGCAGGCAGCGGCACCGACATCGTCGCCCGTGCTGTGGCCGATCGTTTGTCAACGGCCTTAGGGCAAACCGTGGTCATTGAAAACAAGCCCGGCGCAGGTGGCACCATTGCGGCCAACCAAGTCGCCAAGTCCAATCCGGATGGCTACACCTTGTTGGTTCATTCTTCTGGGCATGTGGTCAATCCGGCCATTTATCCCAATTTGCCTTATGACACGTTGAACGACCTGATTGGCATCACGCCCTTGGCCAGTCTGCCCAACGTGCTGGTGGTCTCGCCATCCAAAGGCTACAGAGACTTGAAAGAGCTGATCGCCAAGGTCAAAGACAAACCAGATGCCTTCAATTACGCCTCGGCGGGAACGGGTTCAGCCACACACATCAATGCAGAAAAGTTTCGTGTCGCCGCAGGTATCGTGGCGACGCATGTACCCTTCAAAGGAACACCAGAGGCTTTAACCGAAACGATTGCAGGGCGAATTGACTGGTTCTTTGCACCCATCGTGTCCGCATTACCTTTGATCAAGGACGGCAAGCTGCAAGCCTTGGCCGTGGGCACGCTCAAAAGATCGGATGATTTGCCTCAAGTGCCCACCACAACGGAAGCTGGCGTTGCCGGGTCAGACTACACATTTTGGGTGGGCATGCTGGCCCCCGCCAAAACACCCAAACCCGTGGTGGACCGACTCCACACTGAAGTCGTCAAAATCTTGAATTCGAGGGAATTTCAATCCCGGTTGGATGCCATTGGTGCCAGCCCCATGCCCATGAGCACGGCGGCTTTTGGTGGTTTCATTAAATCCGAAACAGAGTCCATCGCCAAACTGGTTCAAACTGCAGGCATCAAGGCCAATTGAAATTCAGGCGGGTCCTTCGTAAAGGATCTGCCAATTTCCGCCCGACTTGGTCCAATACATGCGCAAATTTTGGTTGCGTTTGACCCGAGTGTTGTTCGGGTTGGTCAGGTTCACCACCATGTAATCTTCTGTGTCTTTCCATTCAATGATGGACTGCATTTGCACAGAGTTTTTGATCGCACCCGATTGGGCTGCGCTTGCAATTTCCGGCCACCAAATTGCAAGGCCCTTGCCATCGCGTTGGAATTGCGCACTGTAAATATTTTTAAGCCCATCCAAATTAGAGGTTTGACGGTCGCGCACCCATTGATCCAAGGCTTTTTTGAACCCCTCACGGTCTTTGGAAGGCTGGTCAGACGTGACCCACTCTAATTTATCCGTGATCAAGACCGGCGTTTTTTCTACATTTTTCAGGCGAAGCAAACGGTCCATCTCGGGGTTGGACAAAACCACGCAACCGTCAGTGGCCAAAGGGGCCCGCGCATATTGCTCGCTTGGGGTGCCATGCAACCAAATGCCTGAGCCCGTTTGACCCCGCATCAAGTCCAACGCATTGGGATAATTCAAGGTCAAGGCGCCCGCACCATAAAGATCAGGCAGTGGCTGACCTTTCAGATTTTTGTTGACAAAATAAACGCCGAGCGGCGTGCGTCCATCACCTTCACGTGATTTGCCAATTCCTTTTTGACCGACAGAGACATACGTCTCGAGCAGCAGTTTAAGCTGCGGTTTCAGGGGGTCATTAGACTTATTTTCAAACCAGTAAAGCCTTGATTTGGACGCGTCTACCGCGATGAAATACGGGTTTTGGAGGGACAGGCTGACAATGTTGCGGGGCACCAAGCCTCGTAAAGTAGAGGCGGGCGGCCGGTTCAATCTGCGGCTGGATTCCAAAAGCAACTCATCGTAGCGGTTGAGCCCTGAAGATGTCTCTTTACCCTCGATCGATTGCGGGTCTATGGGCGTTGCCAATTCTTCATTCATCAAATCAGCCTGCAGCAAATGGGCAAGCTGAAAATTGGGATACCTAGTGAGTAAACGCTC
>Ga0114962_10001173_pt1 | contig 22857 bp, 21 predicted proteins | sample C_130820_MF_Meta_FD_87017 | JGI IMG/M metagenome (GOLD analysis project Ga0114962, IMG submission 87017) | Freshwater microbial communities from Lake Croche, Canada to study carbon cycling - C_130820_MF_MetaG | ecosystem: Environmental > Aquatic > Freshwater > Lake | place: Lake Croche, Canada... | reverse complement strand
TTTGGATAATCTTCCAACTAAATTAGTGGGGATGGGACCGCTTCCCCAGCAGGAGTGTACGAGCAGGGCCATCAATGTTCCCGGAACACCAACTTCTATTCTGCTAGGTGTCTCTGAAGGGGATCTGGCTGCGTTCAAAACGCAGTTTCCAGCTGCACATGAAACTGGCGATGTCTTTGCGATAAAGAACGCCACTGGCACGGCCATGCCATATAAGGTTCTTTTGTTCCCGAATCCACCCGCAATCATCAAGGGAGGATTCAATGCTGGCCTCATCCTCCTAAAGGTTGATCCAGCCAATACAACTAATTCAACTGGGTCCACGGGTGCTCCGAGCAATGTTTCACCTTCGTCTCTTCAGGCACAGCAGAGCAGCGCCGCTTTCGACACGGGCTCTAAGGAGAAGCTTCATCTCTACCTCCTGATCGGGCAATCGAATATGGTGGGGAGGGATACAAGAGGATTAGAGAACCAGCACACGGATCCAAACATTGGCTGTCTTGACGGATCTGACCACTGGGTATTGGCCAAGGAGCCGCTACCTCCCAATGGCACGGGAGTCGGACCAGGAACCTCCTTTGCCGGAGAAATGCTGAAGAAGGATCCCTCCGTGAAAATAGGCCTGATCGCATGCCCCGTTGGAGGAACGCCGCTGAGCCGTTGGGTGAAGGGTGGCGATCTTTACGAAAGAGCCGTCAAGCAGGCCAAGATCGCCATGGAAAAGGGGGAACTGAAGGGAGTTTTATGGCATCAGGGTGAGTCAGATTGCAACCAACAAGAGCAAGCCTCTACTTACGAATCCAGACTGACCGGCATGATGCGTGATCTGCGTCAGGATTTGGGAAAAGCCGACCTGCCGATTGTCGTGGGGGAATTGGGGGAATTTCTTCAGCCGACAAAGGGCTATCCTTTTGCCGAGCTTATACGTTCGACTCAAAAGAAGATGCCAAGCCTTGTGCCCAAGGTCGCCTTCGTCAGCTCAAAGGGTCTCGTCGATAAGGGGGACAAGTTGCACTTCTCCAGTGATTCTGAAATCGAGTTTGGTTGCCGCTATGCTGTGGCCATGAGTCAGTTGGAGAGCGGCACACCATCCCAGTGACGTGACCCCGCGGATTTGGGCCGGATGGTTTTTTAGTCTTTGGGGAAATCTTCCGGGCGCATGGTATCTCTAAGTTGACTAGTGCTATGGGGAAGCAGAAGTAGGAAGCATGCAGGTTTCAAGGGCCATGCAGATGAAGTTGCTTGGGGAGTAGAACTAGAAGCTCAAGAAGCTGGTGGTTCTCCCCAAAATAAAACGCATTTTGAGATCTTTGAGGTCTTGAGATTGATGGTGTATTGGGCGAGGCACTGCACACTTACTCCATTGGGCAGCCCCGTGACTACCTCGCGATCCACAACGACATTTCCTAGGGCTAATCGTCCGATAAATTGGCAATAAACCGGCGTCTGGAAACGCTTTTCGTATCGGGTCCGTATTTCTGTAATCCCTAGGGCAATCACTTGTGATGTCCAGCCGTTAAGAACGAGCGCGTCGTCATCAAAAAGAGCCAGAAACTTTTCTAAATCATGCTGGTTGTACAACTCGACCTGCCTTTGTACTACGCGGATTGACTGATCTTCAATCGATTCCATAAATGATGTTGAGAGTAAATTAAGGCTCACCGAGTTGGGCAACTTTCTTTTGCGTCTCCCTTGCTATTAGCCAACACATTCACCCAGCTGTGCAGCTGGAACTTCATGAGTGCAACCGGGTCAGATAAGAAAACCAAGACTCGGGCCGGCGGAATTCATAAAGGGTCAGGCCGCATACGTGGAACTCATGCAATCAGAAAACTGAAATGACTATTTGAAAAAAATCTCTCGCAGAGACGCAGGGAGGCGGAGAAAAACATTGGATAAAAAGCCGTGAGTAGAGATATATCCATCGCAAAACGGCAGGGAATCATAACAAGGGCATTCCCCGAGAAAGAGTTCAGCAACACCATCTCTGCGCCCCTGCGTCTCTGCGCGAGAAAAAATCACCAACTTTTGTTTCGAAATTGCCACATGGATTGCCTAGGCAGAGGCGAAAGGCTTCTCTAGAAATTCTTCATGCTCAACCCAATCGATCTGAAAGCAAATAAGAAGGCCTTTGAGATCAACATGTCCAAACCGGTCTATGGTACATTCGCCGAGATCGGGGCAGGCCAGGAAGTTGCCCGGCGCTTCTTCCATGTCGGCGGTGCAGCCGGGACGGTCGCCAAGACGATCTCCGCCTATGACATGACCTTCTCGGACGCGATCTACGGGAAGAGCACACGCTTTGTCAGTCGTCAGCGTCTGGGAGAGATGCTTGATCATGAGTACGATTTGCTGATCGAACGTCTGGATGAGAAGGTCGGAGCGGAACGCACTTTCTTTGCCTTTGCCGACACCGTAGCGGCCCGGTCCTACAAGACGCTCAATGAATCGCACGGATGGATGGGTATCCGCTTCCAGAGTCACCCACGCACTCAGCCCAACGAGATCATCATGCATGTCCGCATGCTTGATCCCCATAACCTCGAGCAGCAGGAGGCGCTGGGCATCGTGGGGCTGAATCTGATCTACGGGGCATTTTTCCTTCGCAAGGATCTGAAGAAATTCATCGCCTCGCTCCTGGATGATCTGGAGTCAACGCGCATCGAGATCGACATGATCCGGTTCTCGGGACCTGATTTCGCGATGGTCGACAACCGGATCATGTGTCTTGAACTGGTCACTCAGGGTCTTGCCCAGGCCGTGCTTTTCCGTCCCGATGGCGAAGTGGTGCAGGCGGCGGACGCCTTTTATCACAAGCCCCTCATCATCGAGCGCGGCAGTTTCCGCCCGGTAACCAATGTGGCTTACGACATGCTCGAATGCGGTCACTCGATGTTCCTGATGGAGGAGGAACTGAACGGCGAGAAACCGGAAATCATTCTGGAGATCACGATGAGGAATCTGATGAGCGGCGGGGGGCTCGACTTGCAGGATTTCCTCGATCGCGTCGACATGCTCGGAGCTCTGGGGCAGACGGTGCTCATCTCCAATTACGGCGAGTTCTACCGTCTGATTCAGTACTTGCGTCGCTACACGGACCGTGTGATCGGGATGCCGCTTGGCATTCCGAGTCTCCACGAGATCTTCGACGAGAAGTACTACACCAATCTGGACGGAGGCATTCTCGAGGGGCTTGGGCGGCTCTTCAAGAAAGGGGTGCGTCTTTATGTCTATCCCACCAAGGATGAGAAGGGTCACATCATTGAGGCCGCTTCCTACAAGGTCGAGCCAAGCCTTCGAGCCTTGTATTCCTATCTGATCGAGAACCGCTTCATCGTGCCGATGGCCGGTTGCAGACTTGATTACCTGGGCATCGACTCAGCCAAGGCCCTGACCAAGCTTCAGGAAGGTGATCCCGGCTGGGAGCAAATGGTTCCTGCTAAGGTGGCCGAGATCATCAAGAGCCGTAAGTTCTTTGGTTGGAGGGGGTGATTTTGGGGGGGAAGGGTTGAAGGGTTGAAGAGGGGAAAACGTCTTCCCAAGAGAAGAAAGGAAAGAGATGCCCCCGCTCTTTTAGAGCGGTTTTGCTTCATCTCTAGGCTTTCTTTGCGGCGGCATGAGGCGTTGTGCTGTGTCGTATCGCTTGAGCTGTAGCGCAAGACTACAGCCGCTTCGCTTGCTTCTTACACACCACCTCATGACATCCGCAAATCCTTTGTCTACCTCTGAATCAAAAACGCTCCAGTGATTAACCTTTCAACGGTTCAACCCTTTCTGCCCTCGGTCTCCTCTCCTATTCCCTATCTCACAATCCCACGTTCACTGGAGGCGATGAAATCGGCGAGGTGAGTGACGAGATCGGAATCAGGGAATTGGGAGCGAAGGGCTTCCAGGCCCTGAGTGGTATTGAGATTGCTTCGGAAGATCACCTTGTAGGCCTCGCGGAGATCGCGGATTGCCTCATGGGCGAACCCGCGGCGTTCAAGGCCTACGTGGTTCACGCCACGGATCTCGGCGGGATTGCCGTCAGCGATCAGGAACGGGGGGACATCCTGCACGATCTTTGTGCAGCCACCCACGATAGCATGAGCTCCTATTCGGCAGAATTGATGAACGCCGCTAAGACCGCCGATCACCGCATGATCCCCGACAGCCACATGGCCTGCCAGGGTGCCGTTGTTGGAAAAAACAACATCGTCACCGACCACGCAGTCGTGGGCGATGTGGGAGTAGGCCAGGAAGTTGCCTCGGCTCCCCACGCGTGTCACGCCACCGGGTGCCGTGGCACGGTGAACGGTCGAAAACTCCCGGAAGCAGTTGTCGTCGCCGATCTCGAGGTAGGTCGGCTCTTTCTCGTATTTGAGGTCTTGGCTCCGATGACCGATGCAGGAATAGGGGTAGAATTTATTGCCATTACCGACTTTCGTCGGGCCGGCAATGGTAACATGGGCGCGGAGACGGCATTCCTCGCCAATGACCACTCCGGCTCCGATGATGCAGTACGCACCCACCAGACTTGTTTGGCCGATTTTGGCACTCGGGTCGATGATCGCTGTGGGATGAATGCGTGACATGATGGGTTTTTATTTGTTGATGATTCCGAAGAGCAGGACTCCTTCGCTCACCACATCGCCGTTGACGACGCACTTGCAGGAAGCTTTACCAAGATTCTTACGAGCCTTAAGCATCTCGACATGGATGAAGAGCGTATCGCCCGGGAAGACCGGCTTGCGGAACTTCACCTCGTCGGCACTCATGAAGTAGCCGATTTTTCCGGTATTCTCGCTTTTGCGCATCATGACGATGGACGCTACCTGCGCCATGGCCTCCAGCTGCAGGACTCCCGGCATGACGGGGTGGCCCTGGAAATGCCCCTGGAAGAAGGGCTCGTTGATCGAGACACATTTGACGCCAATAGCCTTCGTCTCACCATCAAACTCGACCACGCGGTCTACCATCAGGAAGGGATAGCGGTGGGGAAGGACTCGCATCACCTCGTTGATATCCATGACCGGTGCCGACGAGGTTACCGGGGTGGGAGCCATGGCCAGAAGGTCGCTGTGGCGCTTGGCGATGGCACGCGCGAGTTCTGTATTGGGGCCATGGCCGGGCCGGACGGCAACGACATGTCCTCTTAGGGGACGTCCGGCAAGGGCCAGATCGCCGATGATATCGAGGATCTTATGCCGGACGAACTCATCCTGAAACCGCAGCGGTTCCTTGCTGAGCACTGATTCTCCGCGGATCACGAGGGCGTTCTCCAGACTGCCACCCTTGATGAGACCCTTTTCCATCAGATCCTTTACATCCTCGTAATGGACAAAAGTACGGGCGGGAGCAATCTCCCTCGCATAGACCTCGGGGGTGATCTCAAGCGAGAGGTACTGGGTGAAGCGTCCGTCGTGATTGGCCTGGGTGCAGGAAATCTTGAATCCCGCATGAGGGAAAACCGACATGATGGAGCCGCCGCTCGTCTCAAGGTGAATCGGTTGGCCCAACTCGAAGGGAGCGCGGACAGTCTCCTGGTCAACGATGCCGGCCTGCTGGATCAGGGCAACATAGGGGGCTGCGCTGCCATCGCCTATCGGAGGCTCGTTCGCATCCATCTCGATCAGGGCGTTATCGACACCCAGGCCCGCCAGGGCCGAGAGAACATGTTCGACGGTCTGGATCTTTGCATTTCCCTGGACGAGGGTTGTGGATCGCTCGACGGTCTTCACATAATCGACCAAGGCATCCACGATCGGCTCATCCGGTAGATCCGTTCTGCAGAATTTGTAACCATGGCCGGCTGGTGCGGGATGGATGGTAAGAGTGACGCTGCCTCCGTTGTGGAGGGCGGCGCCGCTGAGTCTGGCAGGCTTCGCTAGGGTGCGCTGGAGTTCCATGGAAAATCTTCTGTTTCTTAAAGTGTTATGAGGATGATAGGTGGACGAATCAGGTCGCATCCGGAGTGATGCGCCCATCCCTCATCCTAATGCGCCGGTCGGCCAGAGCCGCCACCGAATCGCTGTGTGTTACCATAATGACGGTAGTGGTGCGGAGTGAAGCAATCTTTGCAATCACGTCGAGAACCTGGGAAGCGTTTTCAGAGTCGAGATTGCCGGTCGGTTCATCCGCCAGCAGGAGAGAGGGTGTGTGCACAAGCCCTCTGGCAATGGCCGCGCGCTGCATCTCTCCCCCGCTGAGCTGGTGGGGGAAGTGCATGGCACGCCGAGTCATCCCGACCTGATCGAGCATGCTCAGGGCGGATTGCCTGACTCCCGAGGAAGGATCACCGCGGAGCAAGAGGGGAAGCTCGACATTCTCCACGACGGTCATGGAGGGAAGCAGGTTGAAGAACTGGAAGACGATACCGAGTTTCAGCCTTCTGTACTGGGTGAGGGTTTGGTCATCCGCATGCTCCAGATGGATCCCATCCACGATGACCTGGCCCGAGGTGGGATGGTCAAGCCCTCCCAGCAGGTTCAGCAGCGTGCTTTTGCCTGAACCACTGGCTCCCGTGATCGCAAGGAATTCACCCCGCCCGATGTTCAACGAAACCGAGTCAAGTGCGATAACTGGAGGTGTGCCGTAGGAGCGGGAGGCTTTGACGAGTTGGATCATGTTGTTCACAAATGAACGACCAACTATGTCCGAGCAAGCTTCTATAACGAACCCCACCTCTGGAGGCTTCCGCATTCTTGGGGAAACCAATGATCTGCTGGTTGTGGAGAAGCCTCCCTTTCTGCTGATCCATCCCAGCAAGCCGGGCGATCCCGTGACGCTCTGGGACCGACTCAAGGAGTTGCTTGCCTACGAGATCGCCAGTGGAGGTCAGGTTTCATTGATCAACCGGCTCGACCGTGAGACAAGCGGCATTGTGCTTGTGGCCAAGAATGCCGCGGCCGCACGCATCTGCGGCATGACGATGGCGCGGGGGGAGGTGAAGAAGGAATACCAGGCCATCGTCACGGGCTGGCCCGAGAGAGAGCAATGGGAAATACGGGAGCCGATCCTACGACTCGGCGAGGTGCAGGATGCCCGGATCTGGCTCAAGCGCGGAGTCCACCCGGAAGGTGCGCCTTCGCATACGGCCTTTCGTGTTCTGAAAAGAGTAACTCATCGGGAGCATGGCCAGATCGCCTTGATTCACTGCACGCCCTTTACCGGGAAGACGCACCAAATCCGCATCCATTTGGCCCACTCGGGGTATCCCGTGGTGGGTGATAAAATCTATGGGCCTTCCGAGGAGTGCTACCTGAAGTTTATCGAGACCGGCTGGACCGCAGAGCTGGCGGCACGACTCTGGATCCCACGCCACGCGCTACATTCTTGCTTGCTGGAGCTCGATTACCTGGGTCAGACCCATTGCTGGGAATCGCCCCTCTCGGACGATCTGATCGGGTTACTGAAAGATGTCTACTGAGTTGACTTGAAAGAAATCGCTTTAGGCCGTTGCGGTGATACTCTTCAAGTTCTTTCACCATGGCATCTCGACGTTTTTCGATTTTACGCTGGCTTCCCTGGGTTCTCTTGGCCCTGGGAGTCGTCGCCTTCATGAAGTGGCAGAGTGCCGCACCGCCCGTGAACTATATCACCGGCACCATCGCGCGAGGGACGCTGGAGGATGCGGTTTCCGCAAAGGGAACGATTCAGGCCAAGGAGTATGTCGACATCGGAGCGCAGGTCTCGGGTATCCTACAGAAAATCCATATCCAGATCGGTCAGAGCGTGAAGAAGGGGGATATTCTGGCGGAAATCGATCCGACTCTCTTTCAGGCGCAGATGGTGCAAGGCGAGGCGACTCTCGACAACTTGGACGCTCAGATGGATGCCGCACGGGCCACGCTTCAACTGGCCGAGCAGCGACTCACCAGAAACAAGAACCTTCTCAAGAGTGATGCGGTGAGTCAGGACGAAGTGAATTCCTCGCAGGCCAACTACTCGCGTGCCCAGTCTGAGATCGAAGCCCTGAGTGCCCAGATCGACAAGGCTAAGGGGAGTCTTGATGCCACGAAGGCCCAACTCGATCATGCCAAGATCTACGCTCCGATCAATGGAAGCGTGACCCAGATTCAGGCTCGAGAAGGCCAGACGCTGAATGCCAGCCAAACGGCACCGATTCTCTTCCGGTTGGCCAACCTCGACACGATGAGGGTGCAGGCCCAAGTCTCAGAAGTTGACATCGAGCGTATTCATACAGGTCTGCCCGTCTATTTCACGACACTCGGAGATCCCGATACCCATCATGACGGGACGGTAGGAGTCATTACCCCATCCTCGCTCAATGCTGTGCCCCCGATCTTTTACAACACGATTTTCGACGTCCCCAATGAAAAGCATGCCCTCCTGCCAGATATGACGGCTCAGGTCTACTTCCCCATGGTTTCCAGAACCAATGTGCTGATCATGCCGCTTGCCGCGCTGGATTACGCTAAGTATCAGCTGCCCGCATCGGAGTTGCACTCCGCGGCGAAAGGGAAAAAGCCGCGTGCGACGAAAGTTTTTGCCCTTGGAGACAATGACAAACCCGAAGTGGTCGAGGTGAACCTTGGGATCAGAAACCGGGTTTCAGCGGAAGTCATCTCGGGTCTCAAGGAAGGGGATGAGGTGATCACCGGGCCCATAGACGTTGGGCCGCAGTCCCGGCCCAGGGTGATGATCCATTGAGTCGTGTTGGGTGAGACCGCATAGCCTCTATGACTTCCTCGCCCGATCATCCCTCCACCGCGATCCTGATGGAGGGGGTGATCAAGCGATATCCGGTGGGAGACTCCGAGATCGAAGTCCTGCACGGGGTCTCACTGCGGATCGAGGTGGGTGAATTCGTCGCAATCATCGGTCCCTCGGGTTCCGGCAAAACGACACTCATGAACATCCTCGGGCTCATGGACTCCGCGACCGATGGGCGCTTCGAACTCAATGGACGTGATGTGTCCAGACTGAAGCCGGATGAACGCGCTGAGGCACGTGGCAGTCTTTTCGGATTCATCTTCCAGCGCTACAACCTGCTTACTACCCAGACGGCTGTGGAGAATGTGGAGCTTCCCGGTTCCTACATCGGGATGCCTGCGGCAAAGCGTCGGGAGAGAGCGCTCTTTCTGCTTCAAGAGATCGGACTTGGACACCGCGTGGAGAACAGGCCGACCCAGCTCTCGGGGGGCGAACAGCAGAGGGTTGCGGTTTCCCGCGCCCTGATGAATGGGGGCGGCATCATTCTTGCGGATGAACCAACCGGTGCCCTGGACACCGTGCGGGGTCGTGAACTCATGGCCAGAATTCACGGACTGCACCGCGCAGGGCATACGGTCATTCTCATCACCCATGATCCGAGTATCGCTGCCGAGGCGCCACGGGTGATCCGGATTGTCGATGGGAACATCATCTCCGACGTGACCTCTCCTCAAGGGAATGTTGTTTCCTCCGCGTCAGAAGGAGAGGGCAAAACTTCGGTAGCGCCTGTTCCTCCAGCTCAGCAAAAACGGAGTCGTCTGATCCTGCTGGCCGATCTGATGGAGGCTGTCCACATGGCCAACCATGCACTCAGATCCAATCTTTTCAGGACTTTCCTTACCATGCTGGGCATCATCATTGGCGTTGCGTCGGTCGTCACCATGCTCTCGATCGGAGAGGGCACCCAGCAGAGCATGATGCGGTCGATGAGTCGTATGGGTACCAACATGCTGCAGATCCAGCCGGGATCGAAGACCGTGCTTCAGGGGGGGGCTCTTTCGCTCCAGGATGCCGAGGCCATCAGGAATCTGAGCCATGTCCTGCAGATCGTTCCCAGCGTTTGGTCCAATCAGATCCTGAGTTATCGAAACAAGACCTACTCGTGTGGCATCGGCGCTGTGACCCCGAACTATCCGGAGGCTGAGAATCGATTGATTGTAATGGGTGGGTTTTTTAATGAACAGGATAACGACCGGTGCGCTCCCGTCGTGGTGCTGGGAATGAAACCTTACCTTGAGCTATTCGGCGCCGGTGTTGATCCGGTCGGGAAATATGTCCTGCTCAACAATGCCCCCTTCATGGTCGTGGGAGTGGTGACGGTCAGGGGAGGTAACGGCGACGGACGTGACCGTGAGGATGACAATGCCTTCATCCCAATCAACACGGGAGAAGCCCGCATTTTTCGCAGCCAAAACCTGAGTAATATTCGGGTTCAAGTTGATGAATACCGATTCGTCGATTTTGTTCAGGATGAGATCAGGAGCCGACTCAACCGCCTGCGCGGAGAGGAGGATTTTCGTATTTTCAACCAAGCCGCCATGATTGAGGCGACAAAACATGCGCAGGATACCTTCCGGTTCCTTCTTGGAGCGGTGGCTTCGGTTTCATTGATCGTGGGTGGAATCGGTGTCATGAACATCATGCTGGTCAACGTGGTCGAGCGGACACGCGAGATCGGAGTTCGGATGGCCTGTGGTGCCCGCGGTCGTGACATCCAGTTTCAGTTTCTTGCCGAGGCGGTGCTTGTCTGCCTGCTGGGGGGATTGCTTGGGGTTGCCCTCGGGGCGATCCTCTCCTGTGTGATTGTTGTGGGTGATACCAAGCCGGTACTGACTCTTGGACCAATCCTGCTTTCCTTCGGAGCAGCTTTTATCACAGGAGTTCTTTTCGGATTTCTTCCGGCACGTAAGGCCTCAAGGCTTGATCCTGTTGTCGCTCTCAGCTCCGAATAATCCTGTGATGATCACCCGAAGTCACTATGTCCCCCGGATCGGGATCATCCTCTTGATAGTTCTAGGCTTTTTGAGTCTCCTTGGCGGTTGCGCCATCCCGAAGAAGAGGGCCATGTCTTCACCCGTGACGCCTCCTCCGAATTGGAAGGTCACGTCTTTGAAATCCCCCCTTGCCCCGTCTGGGTGGCTCTCCACCTTTCATGATTCTCGTCTGGATGCCGTGGTCAGGGAGGTCAATGCAGACAACTACGACTTGAAGGCTGCTGCCGCGCGCTTGCAGGGTGCCATTGCCGAGTCCCGTGTCACGGCGGCGGATCTCTATCCTCAAGTCGGCCTGAAAGCTGGTGCCAATGCCAATGATAGCCCTCTCTACAACGGACGTAGCCTTCAGTATCAGATGACCCCAGGAAACTGGAACTACACCATCAACCTAGCCCTCAGCTGGGAGGTTGATGTGTGGGGAAGATTGAGATCGCAGACGCAGGCTTCCAAGGCGGATGCAGCCTCCGCTCTTTTCAGCTATGAGGGGGCCAAGCTCTCGCTGGCGGGTGAAGCGGCGAAGGCCTGGTTCGCCGTGCTAGAGAGCAGGGAACAGGTGATCATCGCCGAGCAGACGCTTGCCAGTCTGAAGAAGACACTTGCTCTCACCGAGGCACGTCATCTCAACGGTGCCGTCTCTTCGTTCGACGTTCACCTCAGCAGTGCCAGTGAAACCTCGGCTGAGAACGATCTGGTCCAGCGCCATGAGAATCTGGCCAGGGCCAAGCGTTCCTTGGAGACCCTGCTCGGACGCTATCCATCCGCCGAGATGGAGATCGAGCATGCCCAATTGCCGGTGCTCATTCCGAAGGTGCCCGCTGGCATTCCCTCGGAGCTTCTGCTACGCCGACCGGATCTTAGGGCTGCGGATTGGACCCTCTTTGCTTCCGAGAACAGGCTCTTCTCGGCCAAGGCCGAACGCCTTCCTCGATTTGCGCTGACCTCGACGGCGGGGACTCCCACCGTCCTCCTGCAAAACCTCACCAACGATCAGAACTTCATCTATACCGTCGCCGGCAACCTGACCGAACCGATCCTTGACGGCGGACGGATCAACGCAAATATCAAGGTCAACAAGGCGACACGTGATAGAGCGGCCGCCACCTATGCCCAGCAGGTCCTGAACTCTTTTCGAGAGGTGGAAAATGCGCTCTCCAACGACGTAACCCTCGCCGCCGAACAAGTGCTGGAAGAGAGAGCTCTCGAGGATCTTCGTGCGGCCTACCGCATCGCGAACAAGCGCTACAAATCTGGACAGATTGATATCGTATCACTCCTCCAAGCCCAGAATAGCATGCTCGCAGCGGAGAGTACACTCGTTCACACGAGGCTTCTCAGGCTCAATAACCGTATCGATCTGTTCCTCGCGCTTGGTGAAAGCGTGGGTCCCGTCTCCCCTGCCTCCCTATTCCGTGACTCTGCCCTGGAGCTTCCGAGGCTTTCATTGTCCGGGGCTCAGGCTCTCCGAGTTCCCTAGGCTTTTCTAGAAAGGCATCTCGAGCGGGTCGCGGCTGGTCAGCTCCCAAGCCAAGAGATTTCTTTTGCGCTCCAGCCCCCAGCGGTATCCCGTAAGTTTCCCTTTTGAAACGACCCGATGACAGGGAATGAGAACTGCAAGCTCATTGGCCCCGACGGCGTGTCCTACGGCGCGAGCAGCGGTCGGTCGCCCTATCGCCCGAGCCACGTCCCTGTAGGTGAGGGTGGATCCTTTTGGAATACTCCGCAGATATTCCCAGAGCGTGAGTTGAAAGGGAGTGCCGATCACCAGGAGTGGAATTGATTCCGGATTTTCGAAAATCCGTGGAATCATCGCATCGGCGACTTCACTATGACGAAGTTGGAATTTGGACCATTTCACTTGCAGGGAGTCGAGGCACTCCTGCTTGGAGTTTGCGAAATGAAGGGCCGTCACGTGCCGATCGTTCATCAACAGCGTACACCCTCCGAACGGGGTCTCGGCAAACCCATAAGATAAACCGCCTTGGACTCTCAGTTCCCTGACTCTCGCATCATGAGGGGAAAGCCAGAGATGCACGGGGTGACTCAGCGATGCACTGGAATGAGACGAACCAAGACCTCATTCCGCCTCATGAATCCCGGTGTCCATGGGGGATTGTAGTACGCAAAGAGAGGCAATGCTGAAGGCGAACCGGAAATCTGGAGATGTTTCGAGTCGATCCAAGCCAGGAGTTTTTTAGCGGCTTCTTGACTAGGGATCGGCTTGCTGGGTCCTGAGAACCGATAGACAGCATAGCGTGCTGGAGGCTTGGTGCTGATCGCTACCTCGGGATTGGAGGGGGTCGGGACCCCTTGCCGAGCGACATCCTTCGGCACGATAAAGCTCATGACTCCCGATTCCGTGCCCGTCATTAGGACAGGGGTGGTCATGGAGATCTTCTGGGAGCGCTCATTGCGTCCTGAGATGAATCGGAAGAGCCGCATGAAGGATCCATCTTCACCGCGCTTCTGCATGGGAGTTGAGGCGATTGTGAGTTCGGGATAGTCCCGGATCTCGAAGGAGCCCTCTTTCTCCACGACCTTGTACTCGGGGGATTCATACGTCGATTTTTCGCATCCACCAAAGAGTGATGAGAGCAGGGCAATCATTGGGAGGAGCCAGCGGATGGTAGAAGAGTTCATGAAATCATTGCATGGCAAAGGATGCCTGCCAGCAAAGGATTATAAAGGAGGCGAGAAAAGTATATCGTGAAGTTGTTAGCCCGACCCTTTCTGTGGAGGTGATGATCCTGCGGGTACGATTCTTTTTGCGTTCTTGGAGTTTTAGTTTTGTAATATCATGTGTAAGTTACATCAACAAATTAACCCCCTCCCATGAAAATGAAAATAAGTTCCTCGCTCCCAAAACTGTCGCTAGTTGCCTTTGCAGCTCTTCTCATGCCGGCAAGAGCCCAGGCCTCCTCAGCTGTTGTCCTTCAGCCGAATGATTTCGTTGGAATTTCATTCTGGTTGATCTCCATGGCTCTTGTTGCCTCCACCGCGTTTTTCTTCCTTGAAACCCAGCGGGTTGCTGGGAAGTGGAAGACTTCTCTCACCGTCTCCGGGCTCGTGACCCTAGTTGCCGCCGTTCACTACTTTTACATGCGTGAAGTTTGGGTAACCACCCACGACACACCGACCGTTTATCGCTACATCGATTGGCTCATCACCGTGCCACTCCTCATGGTGGAGTTCTTCTTAATCCTTTCGGCCATCACGAAGGTTCCCGCTGGCGTCTTCTGGCGCTTGCTGATCGGGACCCTTGTCATGCTGATCGGTGGATATGTGGGCGAGGCCGGTTATGTCCCCGTACTTCCTGCCTTCATCGTGGGAATGCTCGGTTGGGGGTTCATCCTTTTTGAGATTTTCTTCGGCGAGGCCAGCCGCATCAACGCTCATCAGTCACCTCCTGCTGTCAAGACGGCATTCAACCTCATGCGTCTGATTGTGACCTTCGGTTGGGCGATCTATCCCATCGGTTATTTCGTCGGTTACCTTACCGGAATGAACCATGAGGAGAGCATGAAGGGCCTAAACATTGTTTATAATTTGGCCGATGTGCTCAATAAAATCGCCTTCGGTGTCATCATCTGGGCGGCTGCTGTTAACGAGACAGAAGCCCACGCTAAGTAACGGTTTAGGAATTTCCCCGTGCGCCGGTCTATTCGGCGTACGGATTCCTTGATGACGTAAGGTCAGTTCTCGGGCGAGATCCCCAAGACCTACCTCTATGGCCACGATCCCCAAGATAAGAGTCGGAGCCGGACTCCATGGTGAGTCCTTGCTCGGCGTGGTGGAGGAGAGGATGACGGAAATAGTCCATGCATCGTTGGCGGGATCGGCAGGATTGATCGAGGGGCGTTCAGACTCCACTCGTGCTGCTCTCTATCACCTCTCCTCTGGAGGCCGACGTATCCGTGCCAGGCTTGCTCTCTCTGCAGGGAATGCTCTGGGGCTTCCACCGGAGGATTCGGTGGCCATTGCCTCCTGCGTGGAGCTCATCCACAACGCTTCCCTTGTTCATGATGATCTGGAAGATCGCCAGCAATTCCGTCGTGGAGTCGAAACCGTCCATGCGGCCTATGGCTTCCATGTCGCCCTGTGTTCTGGGGATTTGCTTCTCTCGGCCGCTTATGCAGCCCTTGCGCGATTCAGCAACGTCCTCCTCCTTCCCGAATTGCTATCCTTGATTCACTCCCGTATTGCCGTCGTGATCGGAGGTCAGTGCGCGCGGCTTGTCCCGATCGGAGATGAAGAGAACGACATGGCCGCCTATGACGCCATTGCCTCCGCCAAGTCAGGCGCGCTTTTGAGCCTTCCGCTGGAGCTTACCCTTCAGGGTTCCTCCAAAGGGATGTGGTCGGAGGATGCGAGGCGTGCGGCGGAGCACTTTGCCATCGGATACCAGATCGCCGATGATATGGAGGATGTGGAGCAGGATCGCGGGACCCTTTCCGTCAATGCGCTCCTAGTGATTTCCGAGGCAAGCCGCTGCCAGATCCACGAGGCGTCGGAGAAGGCGCGCCGTCACGCGCTCGAGCATTTGGCCAAGGCGGTCTCACTCGCTGGATCGCTTCCTAACGGCTCTGGAGTACTGCTTCGCGAGCTTGCCCAGGAACTCTCGCATCGCCTCGAGGGGATGCACTGAGTATCATCCGTTCATGCACGCTCTCGTTATCGGAGCCGGTTATGGAGGCATGGCGTCTGCGCTCAGGCTCCGGTCAAAAGGATATCAGGTCACGCTGATTGATCGATCCCCTGGGCTGGGAGGTCGTGCGCAGGTTTATGAGAAGGAGGGGTTTCGTCACGATGCCGGTCCCACGGTCATCACCGCTCCGTTTCTTTTTGAAGAGCTTTTTGCACTCTTTGGGGAAAACTTCCATGACCATGTGAAACTCGTGCCTCTGAAACCGTGGTACCGGTTCAGATACCCTGACGGCACCGCCTTCGATTACGGTGGGACGCTCGAGGAAACTCTGGAAGAAATAGGGCGCATCGAACCCAAGGACCGGGAGGGATATTTGCGCCTCGTGGAGCATTCCAAGCGAATTTACAAAGTCGGGTTTGAGGAGCTTTCCGCGGTATCTTTTCACCGTGTTTTAACCATGATACGGCAGGTTCCTAAACTGCTTCGCCTGCGTAACTATGAAACCGTCTGGCAAATGGTCTGCCGTTACCTTTCCAGTCCCAAGCTGCGGCAGGCCTTCTCGATTCAGCCCCTCCTTGTTGGTGGTAATCCCTTCAACACCACGAGTATTTATTCCCTGATCCATTATCTGGAGAGGGTCCACGGCGTCCATTTTGCGATGGGTGGCACTGCGGCGATAACCTCGGCACTCGGGAGTCTCATGGAGAGACATCAGATCTCGACCCGGTTGGGCACAACGATCGAGCGGATTGTCGTGGAGGATAGGAAGGCGACAGGGGCGCTCTTGGAGGGTGGGGAGATAGTCAAAGCAGACCTCGTCGTCACCAACACCGACCCCGCTCACCTCTACGGTAACATGATCAGCTCCAAGAAACAGGCACTCTCCTCACGACTCAAGCTAGCTGGGGCCAAATACTCGATGGGACTCTTTGTGCTCTATTTTGGAACGACGCGCCTCTACCCGGAGGTCGCCCACCATACGATCTGGCTTGGCCCGAGGTATCAGGAGTTACTCAAGGATATCTTCGAGCGAAAAATCCTGGCGGATGACTTTTCGCTCTACGTGCATCGTCCCACAGCCACGGATCCAAGCTTCGCCCCTCCTGGGTGTGATAGCTTTTATATCCTTTGCCCGGTGCCGAATTTGCAGTCCGGAATCGATTGGAGCATTCAGGGACCAAGACTTCGGGATCGGATCGTGAAGGCCTTGGAGGAGACGATTCTTCCGGAACTTTCCTCCACAATCAGGGCAGATTTTTTCAAGACTCCGGAGGATTTTAGGGATGAGTACCTGAGTCTCCATGGGGCAGGTTTTTCCATCGCCCCCATATTCCGTCAGTCTGCTTGGTTTCGCTTTCATAATAAAGGGGAGGGCATCAAGAATCTCTTCCTTACCGGAGCGGGCACGCATCCCGGTGCTGGATTGCCCGGGGTTCTTTGTTCGGCAAAAGTTGTGGATGCTCTCTTGCCGCGCGCCGAAGCCTTTAACCCGGCATGAATCCGGCATGAATCCGGCATGAGCGTGGCACTCTCTGCCAACGAGGTGCTCTCCAGCAAGGGGCGCAGCTTTTATTGGGCGCGACACTTTTTAGGGAGTCGGCATGCGGAGAGAGCAACAAGGCTTTATGCATTTTGTCGCTATCTAGATGATCTTGCCGATGAGTCCTCCTCCCCCCACGAGGCGCGCTCAAAAATCGAAGCGGCACGGGAAGATATCCTGAGCGGAGAATCCACTGATGCCTCGCTCCGTGACGGACTCTTGCTGGCCCGAGAGTGTGGCATTTCCAAAGAGCCGATTCTTGAACTCATCAATGGGATCGCTTCGGATCTGGAGGAGGTTCAGATCGCTGATGGGGATGAACTCATCCGCTACTGCTACCGCGTGGCCGGTACTGTGGGTCTCATGATGTGCCGTGTTCTCGATGTCAGCTCGCCATCAGCCTATCCTCATGCCGTCGACCTTGGGATTGCCATGCAATTGACCAACATCTGTCGTGATGTCTTTGAGGATGCCGCAATGGGGCGTCGATACCTTCCCTCGACGCTTATCGGAGATCTCTCTCCCCAAGAGTTGATCAACCCCAGCTCTACCGTGCGTGCTGAGATTGCCTCGGGCGTCCTCGAGCTCTTGCAACTTTCCGAAGACTACTATCGAAGCGGCGAGGAGGGGCTCGCCTACCTGCCCTTGCGTGCACGCGCGGCTATCTTGATCGCCTCCAGGGTCTACCATGGCATTGGGAGCGATCTGATTTCACGCCAGGGAGATTGCTGGTCCCAGCGTGCGATGGTCTCCTCCGCTCAAAAGGCGCTGATTACGGTGAAGGCTCTCACGAGGGTCACGCAGTGGAGATCGAGCAAGGGATTATTTTGGTCTCCGACTTGCTCCCACCGCTCGGAACTCCATGTCGCCCTTGCGGGCCTTGTGATCGTCCCATGACTGATCAATCCGATCTCATCATCCTGGGGGGTGGTTGTGCCGGGTTGAGCCTCGGTATGAATCTTGCCAAGCAGGGAGAGGCCAGCCCCCGGACCCTTATTCTCGAGGGCAGGCAGGAATATACCAATGACCGCACCTGGTGTTTTTGGGGCGGGTTTGGGTCCGATTCAGAAAAGCTCGCAACCCACCGGTGGGAATCGTTTTCAATCATCACGGACAAGGACCGCCTCACCCGCCGATGCAAAGAAAACCCCTACCTCATGGTCGCCTCCAAAGACTTTTACCAGAATGCACTAGGAGTGATTGCGAAGTCTTCTCGGATCAACTTGAAGATGGAGAGCATCGTCTCGGGTGATATCTTGAAGAAGGGTGAGCACTGGCATGTGGAGACTCCCACGGGGGCCTACACAGCCCCAAGGATCGTGGACACTCGCCCCAAGGTTCCCAAATCCAGCGGCTTTCAACCCCTTCTTTGGCAGTCGTTTCTTGGCGGGGAGATCACAACTGAAGAGGAAATTTTTGATCCGGGTTGCGCGGAGTTGATGGATTTTTCCGGAAGTTCCTCCGAAAAGATCCTCTTTCTCTACGTCCTTCCGTTCTCCAAGAGGGAGGCCCTTGTGGAGGCAACGGTTTTCGGAGCGGAGCCTGTGAAAGCAGAGGATTTGGAGGGGCCGTTCGGCACGCTTGTCGCACAACGACTTCAGGGATGCCCTTACTCAACCGGCAGGAGGGAGCATGGGATCCTCCCCATGGGGGCAGCTCCGGAAAATCGGCAGAAAGATCCCAGCTACGTTCATGCGGGACTCATGGCCGGAGGGGCCAGGCCCAGCAGTGGATACGCCTTTCAGCGTATCTGGAACTGGTCGCAAGAGTGCGCCATGATATTGGCCGAGGGCCGTCCTCCAATATCCCATCCGCAAGATCCTTTTATCATCCGCACCATGGACGCTCTGTTTCTGCAAGTGCTTTACTCCCGTCCCGAACTGGCTCCCGATCTTTTCTATTCACTCTTTTCCAAGGTGGAGCCGGTTCGCATGGCCCGCTTCATGAGCGATCGCGCGAGTCTCACCGATTGCGTCACGATCATGGCATCGCTTCCTCCGATGCCTTTCCTGAGCGAATTGGCCAAGACCGTTGGGTTACCCTCCGGCCACAAATGGAAATAAGAAATAAGAGGAAAAAGGGGGCGATGAAACCAATGAGCCCGCTCCGCATTCAGGGATTTGTATTCAGCCTCTGCGCTCTTGGTGTGGCGGCTTTTTTCTCGGCGGTTGGGTTCCAGGAGGGGAATTTCACGGGGCAATCAGGACTCATCATCCTTGCGACCTTGATCCTTCTTCTGGGGGTCCCGCACGGGGCCTTCGACACGATCTTTGCTTACAGACTTTACGATCTTCGGAAGCCAACAGACTGGATGCTTTTTACCATGATCTATTTTCTTCTAGCGGTGGTTGTTGTAGCGGTTTGGTGGTGGGCACCGATGGGTTTTTTGATTTTGTTTCTTTTAATCTCAGCGGCTCATTTCTCGGGGGATCCTGAGGAGGGAACCCCCCACGCGACTCGAATCCTCTATGGGGGAAGCGTGCTTCTATTGCCCGCACTCTTTCACTCGACGGAAATGGGACGACTTTTTGGACTCCTTGTGGGTGATGTGCCAGCGCTCTTGCTCATGCCATGGATCAAGCTGATTGCCTGGATCTGGCTACCGTGCGTTGTAATCGGAGTGATCCTGCTTGCGTGGAGTGATTGGCTGGGAGCTATTGAGATAGCCTCCGTCGTTTTGCTAAGTGTTGCGTCACCTCCGCTCATCGCATTCACCCTCTTTTTTTGCGGTATGCACAGCGCTCGCCATATCCTCAGGACCATCGACTACTCGGGATCTCTTTCGAGACGCCTCCTGGCTCTTTCTGCTCTCCTGCCGATGATCGGCGTTGCCATGGTCTCGGCACTTGCCTGGTGGTTCCTTAAAGGAAAGTCCCTTGATGAGCGCCTGATTCAGATTGTTTTTGTGGGACTGGCCGCTCTGACGGTCCCTCACATGGCGCTGGTGGAACGCATCCGGCTTTCTGGATGGATGAAGGGTGCAGGTCAGAAACCCTTATAAAAGGAGAGTGCAGCCATGAGGAGTCGAACCTCAAACCTTCTGATCCGTAGTCAGATGCTCTATCCAATTGAGCTATGGCTGCATGTAACAAGGGGTGAAATCATAATCAGAGAACGGCTGCATGGTCAACGCATTTGCTGAAACTTCTCTTGACGGGCAGCATCTGAAGATCAATGATTCCAGTTCAATCTTATCAAGAGTGACGGAGGGACTGGCCCGCTGATGTCACGGCAACCGCTACGGATTTTTTTTGTAGGCCCAGGTGCCAAATCCAGCTCCGAGCAATCGGGGAAAAGATGAGATACTTGGCAGAGCCAATGATCCGCGGGGATTGAGGCACCAGGTCTCTTCGCCACTCTTGATGAGCAACAACGAAGAGATCCCATGACCACAAAACCTTGGTTTAGTAATCTGAAATGCCGCGAATGCGGACGCCTCTACGAGAAAGAGGCAATCCACATCTGCGAGTTCGACTTCGGCCCGCTGGAGGCCGCCTATGACTACGAGGCGATCCGCGCCGTGCTGACCCGGAAGCTTATTGAGTCCCGACCCCAGACGATGTGGCGCTATCGGGAGCTGCTCCCGATCGATGGAGAACCGACTGTTGGCACCCAGGTGGGCTTTACCCCCCTAGTGAAGGCCGACCGACTGGCCAAGGCCCTCGGCATCCGCGAACTCTGGATCAAGAACGACTCCGTCAATTATCCAACGCTTTCCTTCAAGGACCGCGTGGTCTCCGTGGCGCTCAGCCGCGCCCGAGAGCTCGGCTTCAAGGTCGTTGCCTGCGCCTCCACCGGCAATCTGGCGAACTCGGTCGCCGCCAACGCCGCCAATGCCGGACTCAAGAGCTACGTGCTGATCCCTTCAAACCTTGAGCAGGGCAAGGTGCTCGGTTCGCTAGTCTATGGAACCAATGTCATCGGGATCAAGGGGCCCTATGATCAGGTGAACCGTCTCTGCTCCGAGATCGCAGGCAAGTACGGATGGGGCTTCGTGAACGTGAATCTCCGGCCCTACTACGCGGAGGGTTCCAAGACCATGGGCTTTGAGATTGCCGAACAACTCGGCTGGAAGCTGCCGCGCCACACCGTGGTCTGCATGGCCTCCGGATCACTCCTGACCAAGCTTCACAAGGCTTACAAGGAGTTCATCGACCTCGACATCGTTCCTAAGAGCGATTTCTCGATACACGGAGCCCAGGCCTCGGGTTGCTCCCCCATCAGTACGGCCTTCAAGGCAGGAACTGAAATAGTCAAGCCGGTCCAGAACCCCGACACCATCGCCAAGTCACTCGCCATCGGTACTCCTGCGGATGGGTATTACGCGATCCGAAGCATGAAGGAGACCGGTGGCAGCTGTGAAGATTGCACCGATGAGGAGATCGTCGAGGGGATCAAGCTCCTGGCCGAGACCACTGGGATCTTTGCCGAGACCGCCGGCGGCGTCACCGTTGCCTGTGCGAGGAAGCTCATTGCCTCGGGAAAGATCCCCAAGGACGAGAGCGCAGTCCTCTGCATCACCGGCCACGGCCTCAAGACTCAGGAAGCGATCATCGGCAAGGTCGGTGAGCCTCGCGTGATCGGACCAAGCCTCCGTGAGTTCGAGGCTCTCGTCGTCGATGAGGTCGGGGCAAAAAGCTAACCTTCACTCCCCAATATCTATCACCCAAACCCTATAACCTAATCCCATGCCCATCGTCCGCATCCCAACCCCACTACGTAAACTTACTAACAATCAGGAGGAGGTCATTGCCTCCGGCGTGACCCTAGGGGCCGTTCTCGACGAACTCAATGCTTCCTTTCCCGGCCTTAGTGAGCGCATAAGCGATGAGAACGGAACCATCCGCCGTTTCGTGAATATCTTCGTGAACGACGAGGATGTGCGCTTCCTTCAGGAAAAGGAGACTCCGATCAAAGAGGCCGATGTCATTTCCATCGTTCCCGCGATCGCCGGGGGCTAGAACCCCCGCTTGCCCAACACGAGAAAAGCACCGATCATCGAAACCATGGAAACGACCCGCCTCTGGCTCATGTATCCGGCCAAGCTCATCACGCGCCCCATCGTCTATGAACTCGGGCACAAGTTCGCTATCACGACAAATGTGCGCCAGGCAAGCGTGACCAATGAGATCGGTCTCGTCTGCCTCGAGCTCATCGGCGAGCGCGGCGAGATCAAGCGTTCTATCGCCTGGCTTGAAGAACTTGGAGTGAAGGTCGAGCCGGTTGAGATCAATACGATCGAGGGCTGATTTAGCCGCTCCAGATACCCCCTGATCATGAAAATTTCTCTCGGCAACGACCACGCAGGATTTAAATACAAGCAGGCGATTGCCGAAATGCTCCGCATTCAGGGACACGAGGTGATCGATTGCGGCTCTCATTCCGCCGAGTCGACGGATTATCCTCTCTGGTGCATTCCCGCCGCGGAGAAGGTTGCCAAGGGAGAGGCAGATAAGGGGATTGTCCTCGGCGGGTCTGGAAACGGTGAGGCCATTGCTGCCAACAAAGTTAAGGGTATCCGTTGTGCCATCGCCTGGAGCGACGAGACCGCCAAGCTGGCCAGCCAGCATAACAACGCGAACGTCCTTTCCATCGGCGAACGCATGGTTTCCCTAGAAACGGCCAAGCGTCTTGTCGATCTTTGGCTCTCCACCCCGTTCGAGGGGGGGCGTCACCTCCAGCGTATTGAAGAACTTGCTAAGTATGAGTTGGGACAGCCAATGCAGTAGAGGAGAGAAGGTTTCGTGCATTCGTTACGGCTGCGCGAGACTCGGTTGCAGGGAGGCCTTCATTCTAAATAGTTTTAGCCTCTGGCTATAAAATAGCCACGATGACAGCAGTTGCATTGTCCTTCCCTGAGGAGGCTACGGCTACTGACGCGAGATGCTCTGCGGGAGTGCAGTTCTTGGGACATTTTTTCAAGGCCTCGGTGATTCGTTGATCCGAGAGTCCGTCGGTGATGCCAT
>Ga0114962_10001171_pt1 | contig 22864 bp, 24 predicted proteins | sample C_130820_MF_Meta_FD_87017 | JGI IMG/M metagenome (GOLD analysis project Ga0114962, IMG submission 87017) | Freshwater microbial communities from Lake Croche, Canada to study carbon cycling - C_130820_MF_MetaG | ecosystem: Environmental > Aquatic > Freshwater > Lake | place: Lake Croche, Canada... | reverse complement strand
CTGCCCACCACATCAAACAAATCGTCGGCCATTTGCTGGTTCACTTCGCGGGTGGCAATATGGGTGAACAAGGTTTGTCGGGTCACGTAAATCGAGCCCTTGGCACCCAAGACGCCAGGCGCAAAAGGCGCGACAGGTCCCGAGGCGTTGCCAAAACTTGCCATTAAACCAAACGGCGACAAACAATTGAGCGACTTGTCCCAGGTGTCTTTGCCCACCGAGTCGTAAACCACTTTCACACCCTTGCCGCCCGTTATTTCCTTGACGCGGGCTTCAAAGTCTTCTTTGGCGTAGTTGATGACATGCGCGGCACCGTTGGCTTTGGCCAAGGCACATTTTTCATCGCTACCCGCCGTGCCAATGAGTTGGTAACCCAGCGCTTTGGCCCATTGGCAAGCGATGAGGCCCACGCCCCCCGCTGCGGCATGGAACAAGATGGGGTCACCCGCTTGCAAACCGGCTTGGGGCAAAGTGCGCTTGAGCAAATACTGCACCGTCAAGCCTTTGAGCATCATGGCCGCACCCGTATCAAAGTCGATGGTGTCTGGCAGTTTGCATACGTTTTTGGCGGGCATCACACGGGCTTCGCAATAGCTTCCTGGCGGGGCACTGGCATAAGCGGCGCGGTCGCCTGCCTTCAGATGCGTTACCCCTGCACCCACAGCTTCGACCACGCCGGAGGCTTCCATGCCCAAACCATGGGGCATCTCAAGGGGATACAAACCGGTGCGGTGGTAAACGTCGATGAAGTTCAGGCCCACGGCTTTGTGGCGTATGCGAATTTCACCAGGCCCTGGCTCTCCTACAGTTACATCAACGAGGTGCAGCTCTTCAGGGCCACCGGGTTTGTTGAAATGAATGGCTTTGCTCATGCTTGTCTCCTGTGGGGCAAATGCGAAAATAAAAACCCACATCCTGCCATGAAATCGGCAGGCCGTGGGTTAGAGTGTCACCCGCATGTCTGACAACACCCCCACACCCACACCCCTGCTCACGCCCGCCACCATCGGTTTGTTGCTTTTGCCTCCTTTGGTGTGGGCGGGTAACTCGATTTTGGGCAGGGTGGTGGCCGACATGGTGCCGCCCATCACGCTGAATTTTTTTCGTTGGCTGTTGGCTTTTGTGTTGCTTTTGCCTTGGGGATGGCGTTTGCTGTTGCCCAAAAGCCCCTTGTGGCCACACTGGCGGCGCTACGCGGTGCTCAGCTTGTTGGGTGTAGGTTGTTACAACAGTTTTCAATATTTGGCCTTGCACACCTCCACCCCCATCAATGTGACGTTGGTGGCTTCCAGCGTGCCAGTCTTCATGCTGGCCATGGGCGCTGTTTGGTTCAAGCAGCGCATCACGCTCAGGCAATTACTCGGTGCTGCCATGTCCATCGCTGGCGTGCTGTGCGTATTGGGGCGCGGCGATTGGCAGACCTTGCTGCGCGTGGCGTTGGTGATTGGCGATGTGTATGTGTTGATCGCGGTGCTGTGCTGGGCGCTGTACAGCTTGTTGCTGTCGCAACCCAAAGCCCCCCCCGAGATTCGCGGCAACTGGGTGAATTTTTTAATGGCGCAAATGGTGTTTGGCTTGCTGTGGTGCGGCCTGAGCACCGTATTGGAATGGCATTACAGCAGCAACCCGCGCATTGAATGGGGTTGGCCGCTGGCTGCTGCGCTGCTTTACGTGGCGCTGGGGCCAGCCATCTTGGCTTACCGCAGTTGGGGCTTAGGCATTCAGCGTGTGGGGCCCAATATCGCTGGTTTTTTTGCCAACCTCACGCCCTTGTTTGCGGCGGTCATGTCGACCTTGTTGTTGGGGGACGCACCCCACCTCTACCACGCAGCGGCATTTGTGCTGATAGCCAGTGGGATTGTGGTGTCCTCGAAAAAAATATGAGTCATGTTGTTATTTATATACACTAATAAGTATTATTAAAATTTATATTTATAGTTTTTAAATACTCAAAAAAGTACTTTTAAATATTTAATATTTTTTCTGCTACTTTAGTTATATTAAATGGCATATTATATTTTTTGTAAGTCCATTTAACTCATCTTTTGCTTGAAGAAAATATGCACCCGAAAAGAATAGTGTTGAAGTTTTGCTGCGTCATGGCCTTGTCTGTCATGCCACTGGGATTGCTGTCGCAGACCACGTCGTCAGCGTCAGAAGACAAGGTGTTGAAGGTGTTTTTGAAAACCACGGACAAGTCAAACCCGCAACGCTTGGTGGCCGAGTGGGATATGGCGAGTTTGAAAAAATTGCCCCAAAAGACCTTTACCACCCAAACGCCGTGGTTTAAAGAACCCGTCACTTTCACCGGTCCCTTGGTACGCGATGTGCTCGCCAACACTCAACTGAAGGGGACAATGTTGAACGCCGTGGCGTTGGACGACTACAAATCCAAAATACCTTTGAGCGACGTGATGAATTTTGATGTGATTTTGGCGCACGCCATCAATGGCGAACAATTGACCGCCAAAAACAAGGGGCCGCTGTTCATCGTTTATCCGTTTGACAGCAAAAAAGAATTGCAAGCCGTACTCTATTACCAGCGGTCCGTTTGGCAACTTAAGTCTTTGATCATTGAATAACCCACGTCACATGTGGTTGCGCCTGAACACGGGGTCCTACAGCATCCGACTGTTTGTAGCGACCGCTGCCATTGCGGTGGCAACAGCCTTACTTTTGACTTTCCAGTTGATTCAAAGGCAAGCCCTGATCGATCAAAGCAATCTCAAGGTTGACTCACAAGCTGCACCAGCTTTTTTACTTGACCGTGAATTTTTACGTTTCCAGCACGCGCTGGCGTTGCATTTAAATAAAACCACTCCTTTACCCAAGGAGGCTTTGCTTCTGCGTCTGGACCTGCTGGCGAGCAAAGTAGACATTGTTCGTGATTCACCAGGTTCGGCTTTCATCTTTAAAAATCCGGACAACCTCGCCAGCATTGAAAAGATCCAAGAAATTGTTCAGCGAGCGCAGCAAGCACTCAACCGACCTGAAAGCCGTTTCAGCGAATTACGCCAACTGCTTGAAGACATGGCTGATTTCACAGAACAGACGCATTCCCTTGGTTTATCTGCAGACCTGATGGCTTCGATGATGATGGAGCAACAATACGGCGACTTGTTGGTGCAGAACCGGCAAATCACTTGGCTGACCTTGGCTCTTTTGATCTTTTTGATGGTGACAGCCATCGGCCTGTTATCGCGTCATCGTTCGCAGCAAAAGGAAAATGCCGCACTCACCTCTTTGAACGAGCAATTACGCCAAGCACAGCAAGATGCAGAAGCTGCCAGCCGTGGCAAAAGCTTGTTCTTGGCCAATATGAGTCACGAGTTGCGCACGCCCTTTAATGGCATCATGGGTATTTTGGGTGTGTTGGCGACCACGCCGCTGAGCCCACAACAAGCAGATCTGATTCACACCGTGAACAATTCTGCAGAGCATTTCTTGAAACTGCTCAACGATATTTTGGATGCATCCGTACTCGAATCGGGCAAGATGAGCATTCAGGCTGAAGAAGTGGATTTACGCTCGCTCATGATGGATGTACACGCCATCATGCTGCCCTTGGCCTTACAAAAAAACCTCACATTTGTTCTCCACGATTTACCGGCCCAAGCTTTTTGGGTGAAATCTGATGGCACTCGCTTGCGTCAAATCTTGCTTAATCTGTTGAACAACGCCATCAAATTTACCGACAAAGGCCTGGTCGGTCTGCAATTTCAACAAAGCACCGATGCCACAGGCAAGACGTTTTTCGAGTTTGCAGTGAGCGACACCGGCATAGGCATCCATCAAGAGTCGCTGAGCAAATTGTTTCAGCGCTTCTACCAAGTTGATTCCGGTTTATCGCGCCAATCTTCTGGTGCGGGTCTGGGCTTGGAAATTTCCGTGGGACTGGCACGCTTGCTCCATGGCGACATCATGGTTCAAAGCCAACCAGGCGAGGGTTCGACATTTCGCGTGAAGATACCCTTGGTTCTCCAACCGCCAGCCATCGCTGAGGTGATCCGCCCTGTCGAAGAAGACACCACCACCCAGGACAGACACACCAGCCTGCGCATACTGGTGGCGGAAGACCATCCTGTCAATCAAAAATTCTTGCAAGTGTTATTGCTTGGCATGGGCCACACGGCCACTTTTTGTGACAACGGCGCATTGGCCTTGCAAGCTTTGCAAGAACAAGACTTCGACGTCGTGCTTATGGATATACATATGCCGGTGATGGATGGTTTGACCGCCACCAGCCACATACGCGCCCTGCCAAATAAAAAATCCCATATACCCGTGATTGTGTTGAGCGCTGACGTGTACAAGGAGGCGCGTGACAAAGCAGCAGCTGTGGGGGTGGATGCCTTTATTCCCAAACCGGTAAAAGCGCAGGAACTACAAACCACACTGCACCTGCACGTGGTGTCCAAGCGGGTACAGATCGACAGCCTCAGCGAATCAACATCGCCTCAGTGGGTGCCTGGAAATGCCCCGCCATCAATCAAAATATTTTGACCGGTGATAAAGCCCGCGTGTTGGCTGCACAAAAACGCACAGGTTTGGCCAAACTCATCGGGGTGGCCAAAGCGTTGGGCGGGCGCGAGTTTTTTGCGGGCTTCAGCCAAGGCTTCGATGGTTTGACCGGTTTTGGCAGCCGCTCCTGCCAAGGTGGTCTTCAAGCGATCCGTGTCGAAGGCACCGGGCAACAGGCTGTTGATGGTGACGTTGTTGCCAGCCAAAGCGGTGGTGCGAGAAAGTCCAGCGACAAAACCCGTCAAGCCACTGCGCGCACCGTTGGACAAACCCAAAATATCGATGGGCGCTTTGACCGCACTGGAGGTGATGTTGACGATGCGGCCAAAGCCGCGGGATGCCATGCCGTCCACCGTGGCTTTGATCAGTTCGATGGGGGTCAACATATTGGCGTCGACTGCTTTGATCCATGCCTCGCGGTCCCATTCACGAAAATCGCCAGGGGGTGGGCCGCCTGCATTGGTGACCACGATGTCGAAGTTTTTACCAGGTCCGCCCGCCACCGACCAAATGGCCGCGCGACCAGCTTCGGTGGTGATGTCTTGGGCAACAGCCAACACCGTCACGCCCAGCAAACGCAGTTTGGCAGCAGAGGCTTCTAAGGCTTCAGCGCCACGCGACACCATCACCACATTCACCCCGTTTTGCGCCAACGCCGTGGCGCAACCCAAGCCCAAACCTTTGCTGGCGCCGCCCACCAAAGCCCATTTACCTTTGATTCCTAAATCCATTATTTGTCTCCGTATCTAGAAGCTAAGTACACACCGCTGAGCACCAACACGGTCCCCAGCCCAATCCATGCATTGAACGGTTCGCCCAACACCCACACACCCAACAACAGCGTGGACAAGGGGCCCACCATACCTGTTTGCGAGGTCAGTGCCGCGCCTATGCGCTCGATGGCCAACATCACCATCAGCACTGGCGCCACGGTGCACGCCGTGGCGTTGAGCAAACCCCACCACCACACCTGCACCGGTATCACGGTGTCGAGCGGTCGCAACAAGGCAAATTGTGCCAAACAACAGAGACAAGCCACCGAAGACGCCCATCCCACCAATCGCATAGAGCCTATGCGCTGAACCACCTCACCGCTGAACATCAAATACAAGGCATAGCTCAAGGCACTGGCCAACACAAACACACTGCCCTTGACCGCATCGGGTCCCGCCAAACTCACCTCATGGCCAAACACCAACAGCACCCCCGTGTAACTGACGGCCATGGCCAAAGCTCGCAGGGGTTGGATACGGCGCTTGTAAATCAAGGCGCTCAACAGCAAGACCAAGGTGGGGTTCAAATACAAAATCAGCCGCTCCAAACTCGCGCTGACGTACTGCAAACCCAAAAAATCTAAAAAGCTGGCCAAGTAATAACCCAACACGCCCAAGGCAATGATGATGGGCGCGTCACGCCACTGCAAGGGGTTTTCTTGGGCATGGGTGCGGCGCGATGCCCACCATGCCAGCGCCACAAACATGGGCAGCGACCACAGCATGCGCACCATGATGACGGTGACCGCGTCCACGCCATAACGGTACGACAGTTTGACGATGATGGCCTTGCCGCTGAAGCTGATGGCGCCAGCCAGCGCCAGCAACAGGCCCGTGGTGTGAGGCGACAGGCGGAGCCAAGCCACCTGCGAAGAAGCATTCACGGCTTAAAAACCTGCCACCAACCCGTCGCGGCGTGAATCGCTGGCCGCCACATAGCCTTGTACCTTGGGGTCGCCCATGCGCCAGATGAACTGACCTGAGCCAAAGTCTTGGTAGCTGTCGTTGATGACTTCCATTTGGTGACCCAAGGCTTGCAATCCTTTGACGGTGGTGGGGTCCATGGCCGACTCGACGTTGATGACCAAACCTTCGTTGTAGCGCCAGCGTGGCGCGTCACATGCCGCTTGCGGGTTTTGCTGGTAGTCCAGCATACGCACCAAGGTTTGCACATGGCCTTGGGGTTGCATGTTCGCGCCCATCACGCCATAGCTCATCACCGGTTGACCGTCCTTGGTGAGGAAAGCCGGAATGATGGTGTGGAAGGGGCGCTTGCCAGGTGCCACCAAATTGGCGGGGTTGTGCCCACCTGTGCGAACTGCGAAAGCATGTCCTCGGTTTTGCAAGCTCACACCAAATTGCGGCTCGACACAACCCGAGCCAAAGCCCATGTAATTGCTTTGGATAAAGCTCACCATCATGCCGTTTTCATCCGCAGCTGTCAGGTAAATCGTGCCGCCCTTGACAGGGTTGCCGGCTTTGAAGTCTTGCGCCTTCTTCATGTCAATGAGACCCGCGCGATGCTTCAAATAAGTCGGGTCCAACATCTGTTGGGCCGTGACCTCCATGCTGCCCCCATCAGCCACATAGCGGTACACATCAGCGAACGCCAGCTTCATGGCCTCGATTTGCAGATGCTGCGAGTCCACACCATCGCGGGTCAAGGCGGCCAAATCGAAATGACCCAAAATACCCAAGGTGATGAGCGCGGCAATGCCCTGCCCGTTGGGGGGAATTTCGTGCAAGGTGTGGCCACGGTAGTCTTGTGCAATAGGCGTTACCCAATCGGCTTGGTAGGCGGCAAAGTCGCTGGCCTTCAAACTGCCGCCGTGGGCGTTGGAAAACCTCTCCAACGCTTGGGCGATTTCACCCCCATAAAAAGCTTGGCCTTTGGTGTTGGCAATGGCGCGTAAACCACGCGCTGCGGCGGGAAATTGGAACAACTCGCCCACCTGCGGGGCTCGACCCCAAGGCAACAAATGCTCGGCAAATCCGGGTTGATTGCGTAGCTCCTCCACCGCTGCCGCCCATTTTTCTTGCACCACCACGCTGAGCAAATAACCGCGCTCAGCGATCTCGATGGCTGACTGCAGCAAATCGGCAAAAGGCAGTTTGCCAAAACGCTCGCTCATCGCCACCCAACTGGCCACCGCGCCTGGCACCGTCACCGAATCGATGCCGCGCTTAGGTGGTTGCATCGCATCTGGGCCGTATTTGTTTTGGAAGTACTCGGGCGTCCATGCCTGCGGCGCTCGCCCCGATGCGTTCAACCCATGCAGGGCTTTGCCGTCCCACAAAATACAAAATGCGTCAGATCCCAAACCGCAGCTGACCGGCTCGACGATGGTGAGCACCGCAGCTGCAGCGATGGCGGCGTCCACCGCATTACCGCCTTGCCACAAGATACGCAAGCCCGCTTGGGCTGCCAGAGGATGCGAGGTGGAAACGATGTTGCGGGCAAAAACAGGAAGACGGGTACTGGCGTAGGGATTGGAAAAGTTAAAGGTCATGGTTTATCGGTTTTAAGAACTTTGTAATGCAATCGACGGGTGATCCACCAGATCACCAAAGCAATGAAAGGCACACAGACAGCGGTGGTCAAGCTGGGGTCTTGAATCCATCCCTTAGCTTGTAATCCTTCTGCCATGTAGCGCACCAAACCAGCGATGTAATAGGTGATGGCTGCCACCGACAAGCCTTCGACCGTGGTTTGCAGTTTAAGTTGCATGCCTTGGCGCCGGTTCATCGCTGTCAGCAGGGCTTGGCTGCTTTGCTCTTGCTGAAAATCTACCCGGGTACGCAGCAAATTGCTCATGCGCGATACACGTTCAGACAAAGCGGTTTGGCGCTTGGCCACCCAATCACAGGTGCTGCGGGCGGGGCTTAAGCGTCGCTCCATGAACTCGCCCACCGATTGAAAACCCGGCAATCGGTTTTCGCGTATGTCAATGATGCGTCGGTCCACCAATTCGAAATAAGCCTTGCTGGCTGAAAAGCGAGAATGCTGAGAGGCGTACAGACCTTCGACCTGACCCGCTAACCGTGTCAGTCGATCAAGCAATTGGGCCTCTTGGTCGTGGCTGGCGCTGCGAATGGCTTGCGCCAAATCGGCCAACTCTTGCTCGGCAGCGGCCAAAGCGGGTACCGCACTGCGCGCAATGGGCAACCCCAGCAACGCCATCATGCGGTAGGTTTCGATCTCTAGCAAACGCTGCACCAAACGACCCAAGCGGCGCTGGCTAAGCCGACCCACACGCAACAACATGCGCGAACAACCGTTGGGGTCGATTTGAAAATCGGTGTGCAAAGTTGCCGCACCTTCAGCCAATTGGCAAGCCACCAAACTGTCTTCGCGAAATTGCTGGTGAAGCTCGTCGCGGTCTGACAAGTCCTCGGTGAGCTTGGCCCACAGCTGAATGTGTGCCAAACATTCACCCGGCAAGGCTTTCAACCACGCTTGTGGCAAACGGCGCATGGCCAAGTCGTAGTCTTCGCCTTTGGGCAGGCCCATGGGTGCGTCTGCCATGAAGGTCCAAGTAACGAACTCGGTGTGCAATTCCCAGCGCAGACGCCATGACCCCATGTCTACCCGCAAATGGTTGGCTTGCTCATCTGGCACTGGCAAATGGTGGTCGCGCAACAAGGCCGCCAAGTGTTCGCGACTGGCTTGACGTGCATCGGCATCGGCCAGCATCACCACATGGCTGATGGCCAAGGGCGCGGTCATGGGTTCGGGCGGACGGGCATGTACCTCGTTGTGCAAGGCACGGCGCAAGAGGTGTTCAGTCACCAACATGGGTATCAGTCTTCCACAAAAGCTTGTTCACGCTTGGACTTGACGGCCGGCAGCAAAACCATCACCACCAAGGCCAAGGCCACCGCCAATAATGCAGCTGACAAAGGGCGGGTGATGAACACCGACCAATCGCCGCGCGCCAATTTCAAGGCCCGCTTCAAATACTCTTCTAACATGGGACCCAACACAAAACCCAACAACAATGGGGCAGGCTCACAACCGAGTTTGTGAAACACATAGCCCCCCAATCCAAAAACGGCTACCAAAGCAATGTCAAAAGTGGCATTGTTGGTGGTGTAGACGCCGATGGCGCAAAACAGCACGATGGCCGGAAACAGGTAGTGATAGGGCACGGTGAGCAGTTTGATCCACAAGCCAATCAGGGGCAAGTTCAGCACGATCAGCATGAGGTTGCCGATCCACATGGAGGCGATCAAACCCCAGAACAACTCGGGGTTGACCGTCATCACTTGCGGGCCCGGTTGTATGTTGTGAATGGTCATGGCACCCACCATCAGCGCCATCACGGCGTTGGGCGGAATCCCCAAAGTCAACAAAGGAATGAAAGAGGTTTGCGCGCCCGCGTTATTGGCCGACTCGGGTGCCGCTACCCCGCGAATATTGCCTTGTCCCAGGGGCACTTCGCCGGCTTTGAGTTTGATTTTTTTCTCTAAGGTGTAAGCGGCAAAAGACGCCAGCACCGCGCCGCCACCAGGCAACACACCCAGCACCGAACCCAATGCCGTGCCACGCAAGACCGCAGGCATCATGAGGCGAAAGTCTTCACGCGTGGGCATCAAGCCTTGCACCTTGGCAGTGAAGACTTCGCGGTCTTCGCCCGTTTTGGCTAAATTGGTGATGATCTCTGCATAACCGAAAACACCCATGGCCACGGCCACAAAACCAATGCCGTCGGCCAACTCGGGAATATCCATGGTGAAACGGGCAACACCCGAGTTGACGTCGGTGCCCACCAACCCCAGCAACAAACCCAAAATCACCATGGCAATGGCTTTGAGCAAAGAACCCGAGGCCAACACCACCGCCCCCACCAAACCCAGCACCATCAAGGCGCAATATTCAGCAGGACCAAATGCAAACGCCATTTCGGTCAACGATCCCGCAAACGCGGCGATCAGCAAGGTGCCCACACATCCCGCAAAAAATGACCCTAAACCTGCTGCAGCCAAAGCGGGACCGGCTCGTCCCTGCCTGGCCATTTGGTAGCCATCGATGGTGGTCACCACGGAGGAGGATTCGCCAGGAAGGTTGACCAAAATCGCGGTGGTCGAGCCGCCGTATTGCGCACCGTAATAAATGCCCGCCAACATGATCAGAGCCGACACCGGTGGCAGCGCATAAGTGGCAGGCAATAACATGGCGATGGTTGCCACCGGACCAATTCCAGGCAAAACACCTATGAGGGTGCCCAGCAAGCAGCCGACCAAGGCGTACAGCAAATTCAGGGGCGTAGCCGCCACAGCAAAACCGGTGGCTAAGTTGGCAAGCAAATCCATGACGCGCTTTCCTCAGCCAGCCAAGAACGCGGGCCAGACTGGCATTTGCAGACCCAGCAAAGCGATGAAGATGCCATAACTGCCGCCCGCCAAAAGGGCGGAGAGCACCAATGCACGACGCAGATGAAAAGCGGTCTCATCCGCCATGGCGGCGATGACCGTCAGCGCAACGGTGGCCACCACCAAGCCCATGGCGGGCAAACCGATGGCTTCAATGCCGCCCAACAACGCCCCAAAAGCCAAATTTGCACCCAATATGCACAGCAAAGGCCGCCAAGCAAAGGCGCCGATCTTGCCACCATCGGGGGTTTCCACCACCAATGAGAAAAACAAAATAAAACCTCCCAGCAAGGTCAACAACAAACCCAGCACCAAAGCGAAATAGGCAGGACCCATTTGGCTGGCAGTGCCAATGGTGTACGAGGAAGCGCTGGCCCAAGTAAAGCCACCACCCGAGGCAATGAACACCAAGCCTGAAGCAAAATCTTTTTCGCTTTTGATCGACACAACACGACCCTTTGCAGCACAGAGACTGGCATTGTCACCTAAACCGCTACCGGCTTGAGCATCTTGAGCCACAGCGGTGCGGGCAAGCCGAACCGCGCTTGAATGGCCTCGGCGCGGATTTGCAAGATGTCTTTGTCAGGGCGCTGCACTTGCGCCTGCGCCAGCACCACCGTATTGCCTTCGCGGGTAGGTTGAAAGGCCCACACCGCTTGCTCACCAAAGGCTTGGACGATGTGTGCCAAGCTTTTGACGTAACTGGAGGAGCGACCAAACAGATTGACCACCATGCAGCCTTGGGGGGTCAGCAGTTGGCGGCATTGGGCGTAGAAGTCCGCATCATCGAGCACCGGTGCAGCGGCTTCGTGGTCGTACAGGTCTACATGCAAGACGTCTATCTGCCCACGCCAATAGGTGTGCGCCACCACCTCGGCCGCGTCGCCCAGCACCACCGACAACTTGTCGTCGTCGACTGGCAGCGCAAACCAACCACGGCAAACGCCAATGACTTGCGGGTTAAGTTCAATGGCGGTGGTTTGCATACCCAACACCTTGTGGCAGTTTTTGGTGAGCGATGCCGCACCCAGCCCCAGCTGCATGGCGTGCAATTGGCTGACCGTGTCAGGCTCGACAAACAGCAGCCACGCTTGCATGCGCTGTACATAGTCCAAATGGATGGCGTTGGGCTTGCCAGTGTCCATCGAGCCTTGCACCCACTCCGAGCCCAAATGCAAATAGCGCACCTTGCCGTGCTCGGAGATATTGACTTGCGGGAGTGTGGGGGTGGCCATGCGGGGATTGTCGCCTTACGGCCTACCCCATCTGCAACTCCGCCTTCACATTGGCGGTGGTGGCAAGCTGCACTTGCTCCAAGCTGGCATTACCCAAAGGAGAGTTGAGAAACTTGTAATTTGATGATTAGGTTGCCAACTATCAATATATTATTTAATGAGTATATTTAACTTAATTAATGTATTTATTTGGATACTATTAAAACCTTATTTTTATATTTTAAGGAGCTCTGATGCCAGTTCAAACTTGACCACAGCGACAGCTGGTCACAGCAGCTTTACCCTTGACACCCAAGTGTCCACTAGCCTCTACCGTGGCAGCTTGACGCACACAAATGCAGGCGGCTCCATCGGTTGTGCCATCAACTCGAATATTGCCAATCAAAAGATTGTGATTTGTAGCGGCATTGACCCTGCCGACACCACAAATAAAACACTGTTCAGTGTGATCCTGAAAAGCGCCAGCTAAGTTCTCTGTAGAAACAGTCGTAAGTGGAGCGATGCGAAGAAGCAAGCTCTGTTATTGATCAGCGAAGCAATCTCACGGACCGCGCCGCAGGCTCTGCCTCTCTTCCATACTGACATAACGTCGGCTACGGCCGACCTGCGAAAAGAAGTAAGCGGGATCTGATTAAGTAGGCAGCACCTCAAAGTGGCCTGGCCGAAGCCATCGCCGTCTTTGCCGCCAAGCGCTTACGCGTGGTGGTTTTTGCGCGAACAGATAAGACTTGCGTTTCGTGAGCGAAAGCCAGCATACTGGCCAAAGCCTTGTTGACCGCTTCAGAAGTCGGAAACGCCTTCAGAATTTCGGGCTGCAACACCACAACATTGCTGCCTTGTGTGAAATGTTTGAGGTACTTGCCGCGAACACCCTTGCCCAGTTGGTCGCGCTTCAATTCAGGAATATCCAGATCAGCCATTTTTGTAGATGCCTTTCTCATATCGGGTTGCCTTTCTTGCGCTGATGATTCGAATGCTGTTGCGACGATCCGTGTGAACGACCACCAAAAGTCGCTGCTTGTTTGAAACACCGTAGGTTCGGCTTCGGTCCTCATCCATTGAGTGATCAGAGTCCGAAAAAGTCAAGGCTAAAGCATCTCCAAAAATACTGACAGCCTCGTCAAAAGGCACGCCATGTTTAAGTAAGTTGCTTTGTGCTTTTTGATTATCCCACTCGAACTTGAACATGCGAATTCCTTGCATTGATGTTTCAGCCGTCCATCTCGATCAATTTTATGCTTACTGTACAGGGCTCTTCTGCCAAAACTTGCAACGTGGCGAGCGGCTCACGTGTGACTTCAGGGCGCAACGATACCCAGCACCTCAAGCACATTAGCGGTGGTGGCAAGCTGCACTTCCTCCACGCTGATGCCGCGTAACTCTGCCAGCACTTGGGCGATGCGCGGAATTTGGTCTGGCGAGTTGCGTCCTTGCGGCTGCCCATGGGCGCGGTCTTCGGCGGTCACATACAACCAGTGCGGCGGGATGTCGGGTGAGTCAGTCTCAAGCACCAAGGCTTCTAAGGGCAATTGGGTGGCGAGCATTCGCAGTTGATGGGCGCGATCAAAGGTAAGTGCGCCGCCAAAACCCAGCTTGAAACCCATGGCGATGAACAGCTGGGCCTGCTGCAAGCTGCCATTGAAGGCGTGGGCGATGCCGCCCTTGACAGGCGTTTGGCGCAAACCTTTGAGCAACACATCGGCGCTGCGCCGCACATGCATGATGACCGGCAAATCGGATTGTTTGGCCAACTTAAGTTGCGCTTGGTAAAAAAGTTGTTGCCGCGCCATGTCCAAGCCTGGCACAAATCCGTCCAAGCCAATTTCACCCACTGCCACCAAGCGAGGGTCGGCTCGGTGCTGTTGCAAAGCCTCATTCAGTGTTTGCAGGTCGGACTCACTGGCCTGCGGCGTGTAAAGCGGATGAATGCCCAATGCGTAAACATCGCCGTGCTGGTGGGCGAGTTGGCGCACAGTGTCAAAGTTCGCCGCCTCTACCGCGGGGATCACGCAAGTACCCACCCCCGCTAGCCGTGCGGCTTGGCGAACCGCATCGCGGTCTGGCGCGAATTCAAGGGCGTCAAGGTGGCAGTGGCTGTCGATCCAGGTCATGAGGAGATTGTCGCGGCCAGGAACATGCATCACTTTTCTTACTGCCACTCGTTCACCAGATCCAAACCGTCTGCCACTGCAAACTCTTCATCCATGCTGGAGCACAACAGGACTTGCATTGAAAATAAACATAACTACAATTAATCATTCGCTATGAAGCTTGACTTCGACCCCGTCAAGAACCTTCTCAACAAGAGCAAGCAGGGCTACCCCTTGTCTGATGCCCAGTATTTGGATTGGGGGCTGGCCTTGGTTTGGGCAGACTTGCGAAAGCCCTTTGCCGAAGAACGCATGTCCGCGCTGGTTCCAAGGGGCGAGATCTTGTTTTTTGTGGCTTTCGTCGATCGAGGTCATGCCAGACGCATCATCAGTCTGCGGCAAGCCAACACCAGGGAAATCAAACGTTATGTCGAAAATGCTTGAAACCAAAACAGGACGCAAACTGCGTTTGCCTTCGCACCAAGAAGATGACGCCATCACCGCAGCAGCAAGTGCAGATGTCGATGCCCCTGTCTTGACTGACGCTCAATGGTCTGAAGTGCGACCCAGGCTCAAGCGAGGCAGACCTTTGGGCAGTGGCAGCAAGACCCAAGTGACCTTGCGCATCGACACCGAGGTGCTGAACAAGTTTCGGGCCACGGGTGCGGGATGGCAAAGCCGAATCAACGAGGCGCTGAGGACAGTGAAGATTTGAAGAAGGCTAAACCAAACGCCCCGCCACCAACCGCAGTTGCCTGTCGCACTGCGCCGCCAAGCGCTCGTCGTGCGTGACCACCACAAACGCCGTGCCCTGCTGCCTGGCCAGTTGAAGCATCAGCGCAAACACGCTGTCGGCGGTGGCACGGTCCAAATTGCCCGTGGGTTCATCGGCCAGCACACAAGCAGGCTGCGTCACCAAGGCGCGGGCAATCGCCACACGTTGACGCTCACCACCGGACAACTCGCTGGGCATGTGCTGCACCCGCTCGGCCAAACCCACAGAGGCCAACATGGTTAGCGCTTGTTCGCCAGCTTGCTCACGCGGCATGCGGCGTATCCACAAGGGCATGGCGACATTGTCCAAGGCGCTGAACTCGGGCAACAAATGGTGAAACTGGTAAATAAAACCCAAATGCTGGTTACGCAAACGCCCCAGAGCCGTGGCGTCCAAACCCGCCAAGGCCTGGTCGCACAAGGTCACGCTTCCGGTGGTCGGGGTGTCGAGCCCGCCGAGCAAATGCAACAAGGTGCTTTTACCCGACCCCGAGGTGCCGACCACCGCCAAAGTCTCACCCATCTGCACTTGTAAATCGATGCCCTGCAACACGGTCACATCGATGACGCCTTCGTGATAGCGCCGCCCCAGATCTTGCGCTTCTAACACCAGCTTACTCATGGCGCAAAGCCTCGGCAGGATCGATACGGCTGGCTCGCCAACTGGGGTAGAGCGTTGCCACCAAGGCCAACACCAAAGCGATGATGACCACTGGACCCATGTCAGCCCACTGCGGGTCGCTGGGCATGCGGCTGATGAGGTAAATGTCTTTGGGCAAAAAGTTGGCGCCCAAGGCTTTTTCAATGGCTGGCACGATGCTGCCAATGTTGAAGGCCACCAACAAACCCAGACCTAAGCCTGACAAAGTGCCAATGACGCCGACCAGCGCCCCTTGCACCACGAAGATACCCATGATGCTGGCGGGACTGGCGCCCAAGGTGCGCAAAATGGCAATATCCGATTGTTTATCGGTCACCGTCATCACCAAGGTGCTGACCAGGTTGAATGCCGCCACGGCCACGATCAGCGTCAAGATGATGAACATCATGCGTTTTTCAATTTGCACCGCCGCAAACCAGCTGCGGTTGGCGCGGGTCCAATCACGCACCACCACCTCCTCGCCCAACCCAGGCGCCAGCTCTGCCGCGACTTGCCGCGCCAGCTGCGCGTCTTTCAATTTCACACGCAAGCCATTGGGGCCTTCCAAACGAAAAATCCGCTGCGCGTCCGCGATGTGCAACAAAGCCAAGGAAGCGTCGTATTCATAGTGGCCCGAGTCCAGCAAACCCACCACGGTGAGTTGCTTTAAGCGCGGCACCACGCCTGCTGGGGTGACTTGCCCACCAGGGGCCACCAAGGTGATGTGCTCACCCACCTTGACGCCCAAAGCTTTGGCCAATTCACTGCCTAACACCACGCCAAAGCCGCCGGCTTGAAGTTGGCTCAATACCTCTGGGCGCATGAGCGCCACCGCATCCGTGACCAACACCTCTTGGGCGGGATCGATGCCACGCACCAATGCGCCGCGCATATCCTCACCTTGGGCCAACAAGACTTGCGACATCACAAAAGGCGCACTGGCCAGCACCTGGGGATGCTGCGCCAACTTAAGTTGCAAAGCGGCAGGGTCTGAGAGTGCAGCACTGCTGTAGGCCAACACCTCCACATGCGACAACACGCCCAACATGCGGTCGCGGACCTCTTTTTGGAAGCCGTTCATCACGCTCAACACGATGATGAGCGCAGCCACGCCCAGCGCAATGCCCAGCATGGACACCGAAGAAATAAAGGAAATGAAACGGTTGCGCCGCGCCGCGCGGCCGGCACGGGTGTAGCGCCAGCCCACGCGCAACTCAAAGGGGAGTCTTGAAAGATTCATGCAGGCAGATTGTGGCATCTTGCACAATCACCCATATGACTGTTGCGACTCCTTTGACCATTGTGGCTTTTGCCTTGCCTGCGGGCTTGGCCACAGACCACCCTGATCGCGGACATTGGCAACAGACTTTGAACCACTGCTTTGTCAACACACAGACCCAACCATGGCGTCAAGCGCAGCGCAAATCCACCCTCGAATTACCCGATACCGCCATGAGTGCCTGCCATGAAATGGCTTGGGCCCAGGCTTTGGGTTGGCACGTCAGCGATGGACAAATACCCTTGGCCGCTGTTGCCGCGCAAGACCACGATTTGCATTGCCCTGCAGGGCATGGCTGGGCTTTCATTGATGCGGTGCATTGGCACATCAGCCAAGGGCAGGTGAATTTGAGTCTGCCCACCCCCATCACGCCTGACGAAACAGAGGCTTTGCGCAGAGCCATGTTGCCCTATTTAACGCAAGACGGCATTGAGCTTCATGCCTATTTGCCAGGGCGCTGGTTGGCTCACGCCAGCGTATTTAAACACTTGTCCAGCGTGTCCTTGGACCGCGTCGACGGTCAACGCATAGACCATTGGCTACAGCCCAGCAGCATCGCCGCGCAAACACAAGCACAGCGTATGTTGCGCCGCTTGCAAAATGAAATGCAAATGCTGTTTTACACCCACGCCATCAACGACCACCGCACGGTGGCCTTGAACTCGGTGTGGTTCAGCGGCACGGGCGACCTGCCCAAGGTGAACACGCCCACCGTCAAGCGAGACGTTGTGCTGCACCAAGGCTTGCGTCAAGCGTGGCTCAGCCACAACCCCGAGGTGTTTGTGCCGGCTTTCACAGCGGTGCTGCAAGACACGATTGCGCCAGCCCTGGCGCGGCAAGAACAGGTGTTGCTGTGTGAGCCCACGCGCAGCGTCTTACTTGAAAATGCGCCATTGGGCTTGCGCTTTAAGTTTCAACAGTGGTTGCGCCCACCCAAACTCTCGGACTTGCTGCTATGAAACTTCAGGTACGCGATGTGCCACCGCGCAGTGTGTGGGCACTGGAGCAAGGCGGTGTGCACCCTCTGCTGGCTCGCCTCTATGCCGCTCGCGGGGTACACGATGCCACGCAATTGCAAACAGAGCTCAAGCTTTTGCTGCCACCCGCGGGGCTCAAGGGCATCCACCAAGCAGCGTCATTGTTGGCCGACGCCATCGCCCAACAACTGCCTGTGTGCATCGTCGCCGATTACGACTGCGACGGTGCCACCGCTTGCGCCTTGGCCCTGCGTGGCCTTGCCCTTTTAGGCGCTCAGCATGTGAGCTTTGTCGTGCCCGACCGCGTGGTCGATGGCTACGGCTTAACGCCTGAGATTGCCCAACGTGTTCACGCAACAGGCGCCAAGGTGTTGATCACCGTGGACAACGGCATAGCCAGCGTCAGCGGTGTGGATGAAGCCAAGCGTTTGGGGTTGCAAGTGCTGGTCACCGACCACCATTTACCTGGCCCTGAATTACCTGCGCCGCACGCCTTGGTCAACCCTAACCAACCCGGCTGCAGCTTCGAAAGCAAATGCATGGCGGGTGTGGGCGTGATGTTCTATGTGTTGCTCGCCTTGCGGGCCTTGTTGCGTGAACGCGGTGTTTTCAGCAAAGAAACCGAGCCCAAGCTCGACGGTTTGCTGCCCTTGGTGGCCTTGGGTACGGTGGCCGATGTGGTCAGTCTCGACGCCAACAACCGCCGCATGGTTTCTCAAGGCTTGCTGCGAATGCGCAAAGGGCAAATGCCCGCAGGTCTGGCTGCCTTGTTCAAAGTGGCCGCACGCGACGCCACCCAAGCCAGCAGCCAAGACATGGGCTTTGCGATTGGGCCGCGCATCAACGCCGCGGGTCGCTTGTCGGACATGACCTTGGGTATCGAGTGTTTACGCACGGATGACCCTGCCTTGGCATGGCAACTGGCGCAGCAACTCGACACCATCAACCGCGAGCGTCGTTCCATGGAGGGCGATATGCGCGAACAAGCGCTGCTGATCGCCGAGTCTTTGATGGACAGCGACGAGCAGCCGCCTGCTGCGCTGTGCGTATTCGACGAAGACTTTCACGAAGGCGTGGTGGGCATCATCGCGGGACGGCTGAAAGACCTGCATTACCGACCTTGCTTTGTGTTTGCCAGCAGCCAGTCGCAAGGTCAAGCGGTGCTCAAAGGTTCCGGGCGCTCTGTTCCTGGGTTTCATTTGCGCGACGCTTTGGACGCCATGGTCAAGCGCCACCCCGATGTGTTGCTGCGTTTTGGCGGCCATGCCATGGCAGCCGGTTGCACCATTTTGGAAGACGACTTGGCCACCTTCGAGGAGGCCTTGCAAGACATCGCCCTCGAATGGCTGGATGAGGCTACCTTGTCACAAACGCTGCTCACCGATGGCCATTTGCCGCCCGAATATCTGCGCCCCGATCTGGTCAAACACTTGCAAACCCAAGTCTGGGGCCAAGGCTTTGCCGCGCCACTGTTCCAAGACATGGTGCATGTGATGAGCCAAAAAATCGTGGGTGAAAAACATTTGTCGCTCAAACTGCAGTTGCATGGACAGGTGGTGGACGCCATATGGTTTGGTCGCACCCAAAGTTTGCCGGTACAAGCCACGCTGGCCTATCGCCTCGATATCAACCACTGGCAAGGCATGGAAAAACTGCAGCTTCACATTGAAGCCATGCAGCCCTTCTACAATTAACCCCGTGTCTATCCTCAACGCCGATTTGCATTGCCACTCTGTCATCTCTGACGGCACGCTCACGCCCGAGGCGCTGGCGGCACGTGCCCACGCCAACGGCGTCGAGTTATGGTCGCTGACCGACCACGATGAAATTGGTGGCCAGTCACGTGCCTGCGCCGCCGCCCAAGCCCTGGGCATGGGGTATTTGCACGGCACCGAAATATCCGTCTCATTTGCGGGCCGCACCGTGCACATTGTGGGGCTGGGCTTCGACCCCCAAGACCTGCGTATGCAAGAAGGCTTGCGCAGCACCCGTGGCGGTCGCCACGCCAGGGCTTTAGACATGTCTGCGGGGCTGAGCAAGGTGGGCATCCACGGCAGTTTTGAAGGTGCGCTGACCTACGCTGGCAACCCCGACTTGATTTCCCGCACCCACTTTGCCCGCTATTTGGTAGAAACCGGCGTGTGCGCAGACACCTACGAGGTGTTTCGCCGCTTCCTCACCGAAGGCAAACCGGGCTATGTGGAGCACCGTTGGGCCGGTTTGGGCGACGCGGTGCGCTGGATTCGCGAATGCCAAGGGGTGGCGGTCATTGCCCACCCCGCCCGTTACGGTTTCACGCCCACCGAGGAATATGCCCTCTTTAGCGAGTTCAAAAACCACGGCGGACAAGCGGTTGAAGTCGTCACTGGCAGTCACTCGGCGGCCGAAGCCATCCAATACGCCGACATGGCCCGCGAATTTGATTTGGCTGCATCACGGGGAAGCGACTTTCACAGCCCAGTTGAGAGCCATACCGATTTGGGCGCATTGCCTTGGTTGCCCGGTGACCTCACGCCGGTGTGGGAATTGCTCAGCCACCGCATCCAATAAAGCGGCAATTGCTGCATGGCGCAATTATTTCAAGTCCATCCGGACAATCCTCAGGCTCGCTTGCTCAAACAAGCGGCAGCTTTATTAACCCAAGGCGGCGTGGTGGCCGTTCCGACCGATTCCAGCTACGCCTTGGTCTGCCATGTGGACGATAAAACCGCGATTGACCGCTTGCGCCAAATTCGCGGTGTGGACAATAAACACCACCTCACCTTGTTGTGCCGCGATCTGCGTGAGCTGTCGCTTTACGCCAAAGTCGATAACCGTCAATTTCGTTTGCTCAAAGCCGCCACACCCGGTGCTTACACCTTTATTTTGGAAGCCACCAAAGAAGTGCCACGCCGCGTGGCCCACCCGCAGCGCAAAACCATTGGTTTGCGGGTGCCTCACCACGCCACTTTGCTTGCATTGTTGGACATTCACGGCGCACCTTTGCTGGCAACCACCTTGATTCCCCAAGACGAAACAGAACCCTTGAACGATGCGGAACTGATTCGTGCGCGTTATGAACACCAAGTGGCAGCGGTGATCGATGCAGGTGCCTGTAGCCTGCAAGCCACGACGGTGGTCGACCTCACGGCCATGGCTAACGGGGGTGAGCCAGAAGTCTTGCGTCTGGGCGCGGGTAAATTAGAACTTTTAGGTATATGATGTTAATCCTTAAAGGTTCTTTAGGGTTTTTGCGTACCCTAAAGCGCTTAAAAAAACAGCTATTCACATACTTTTCACCGATAAATTGATAAAGATTAGTGAGAGAATACTTTTGTGATTTTCAATGAATTAGTACAAACAATTTCTACCCATGCCATCCCTGTGCTGCTTGCCATTACCTTGCATGAAGCCGCTCACGGTTATGCCGCTAGGCTGCTGGGAGACGACACAGCGTGGCAAATGGGGCGCGTCACCCTCAACCCCATGCCCCATATCGACTGGGTCGGCACCATCATCATGCCTTTGATGTTGTTTTTCGCGACCTCGGGCCAATTTTTGTTCGGTTACGCCAAGCCGGTCCCAGTGGATTTTTCACGTTTGAACCACCCCAAGCGCGATATGGTGTGGGTGGCGTTGGCAGGCCCTGCGGTGAATTTGCTGCAAGCCTTTGGATGGGCCATTCTTATATATGTTCTGTCTGGCATGGGCAGTGAGGAGCGTTTCTTCATTGAAATGGCCCAAGCAGGGGTGCTGGTTAATTTGGTGATGTTTGCTTTCAACCTGTTCCCCTTGCCGCCGCTGGATGGCGGGCGCATTGTGGTGGGCTTGTTGCCGCTGTCCTTGGCCCTGGGTTTTGCACGTATCGAGCGTTATGGCTTTTTCATTGTCATGGGCTTGGTACTCATGGGGGCGGTCAATACCTTTTGGATGCGCCCCATCATGATGGCGACCACCGAAGGCATTCAGTGGGCGTTGCAGCCCTTGGCCTCTTTGCTGCAGTTGTCGCCATGACTGAACGCGTACTCTCTGGCATGCGCCCCACCGGTGCTTTGCACTTGGGCCACTACCATGGTGCCTTGAAAAACTGGGTGCGTCTCCAATCCGAGATGGAGTGTTTTTATTTCGTCGCCGATTGGCACGCCCTCACCACCCACTACGAAAGCCGCGACGTCATTGAGAAAAGCGTTTATGAAATGGTGATCGACTGGCTGGCTGCTGGCTTAGACCCCAACCAATGCACCTTGTTTTTACAAAGCCGCATTCCCGAACATGCCGAGTTGTTCACCTTGTTGGCCATGGGCACACCCATCGGTTGGTTGGAGCGCGTGCCGACCTACAAAGACCAACAAGAAAAGCTCAAAGACAAAGACCTCAGCACCTACGGCTTCTTGGGCTACCCGCTGTTGCAAGCCGCCGACATTTTGATTTACAAAGCCCGCTGGGTGCCCGTGGGCGAAGACCAGGCCAGCCATGTGGAACTCACCCGTGAAGCGGCAAGGCGGTTCAACCATTTGTACGGTCGCGAGCCCCATTTCGAAGCTTTGGTGCAAGACTGCTTGGCCAAGTTACCCAAAGACAGCGTCAAGCGTTTTGAAAAATCGCGCAAGCAATATCAAGAAACCGGCGACGCCAAAGCCATGGAAGGCGCCTTGGGTTATTTGAAAACTGCGCCTGAGCTTGACGACAAAGACCGCGAGCGTTTAGAAGGTTATTTCAAAGGCACTGGTAAAGCAGTGCTGACCGAGCCGCAGGCCTTGCTCAGCGAAGCCAGCAAATTGCCAGGGCTGGATGGCGCCAAAATGAGCAAAAGCTACCACAACACCATTGCCATGCGGGAAGACAAAGCCAGCATCGAGACCAAGGTCAAGCGCATGCCCACCGATCCTGCGCGTGTCAAACGCAGTGACCCTGGCAATCCCGATCGCTGCCCCGTCTGGCAATTTCACTTGGTGTATTCACCCCCCGCCACCCGCGAATGGGTGAAGACCGAATGTGTGCGTGCCGGCATTGGCTGCTTGGAGTGCAAGCAGCCGGTGATAGACGCGATCATTTCCGAGCAACAACCCATGTTGGCTCGGGCAGAACCTTTTGTTTCCAATCCTCGGCTTGTTCGTGATATCGTAGACGCTGGAACACAGCGTGCACGTGCCACGGCGCAAGAAACCATGCGCGACGTGCGCGAGGCCATGGGCCTGAACTACTAAGAAAAGAACGGAGAGT
>Ga0114962_10001169_pt1 | contig 22878 bp, 20 predicted proteins | sample C_130820_MF_Meta_FD_87017 | JGI IMG/M metagenome (GOLD analysis project Ga0114962, IMG submission 87017) | Freshwater microbial communities from Lake Croche, Canada to study carbon cycling - C_130820_MF_MetaG | ecosystem: Environmental > Aquatic > Freshwater > Lake | place: Lake Croche, Canada... | reverse complement strand
GACTTCGGCAATTTCCGTGCCCGTCAATCCCTGATTCATCAATCTGAGGGTCTGGTCGTGCAGGTAGAGATACATATCGCGTTGCATGGCCATGAACTCCATGCAACGTTCCTGGCCCCAGGTCGGCCAGTGATGAGAAGCGAAGAGCACGTCACTTTTCGCACCAAACAGCTCAATGGTCTCGGTGAGGTAGCGCGCCCAGCCATGAGCATCGCGTACTTGAGCACCCCGAATGGTGACGATGTTGTGCATGGTGTGCGAGGTGTTTTCTGCGGTGCACAGGGCGCGGAAATCAGGAAGATAGAAGTTCATCTCCGCAGGTGCTTCAGTACCTGGGGTGAGCTGAAAGACAAAGCGGATGCCGTCGACTTCGAGCTCTTGTCCACTGTGGGTGATATCGAGGGTCGGTGGGATAAGGGTTGGCTCGCCAAGCGAGATGGTCTGGCCTAGGCCCGTTCCAATCTGTCCAGCGGGTCCCTTGGGCAGGAGGGCGCCATACATGTAGCCGGCACGTCTACCCATGGCAATGCCGGCGTAGACGTTTTCAGAAATTGCAGCTTCCATGAAGCCCACTGGTGCAACGACGGGCAGCCCTTTCGCAACTTGCTCTTCGGTGATGATGCCCTTGACTCCACCGAAGTGGTCAATGTGAGAGTGGGTGTAAAGCATGCCGACAACAGGCCGCTTGCCTCGATGCTCGCAGTAGAGGGCGAAGGCAGCTTTGGCAGTTTCTTTAGAAATGAGCGGATCAATGATGAAGGCTCCAGTCTTGCCTTCAATCACCGTCATGACAGAAAGGTCAAAGCCTCGGAGTTGGTAGATGCCAGGAACAACTTCGAAGAGTCCGTCTTTGATGAGCAGCTGTCCTTGACGCCAGAGGCTGGGGTGAGCGGTGTCGGCTACCTCATCGTCAAGGAAACGGTAGGCATCGAAGTCCCAGACGAGGTGACCGTTGTCGGCCAGGATCTGGCGCTCCGTCGAGCGGCCGATGAAACCGCGCTCGGCATCTTCGAAATCTTGGCGGTCGTGAAGGGGAAGGCCTTGGCTGGCCGCGGCCAGAATCTTCTTCGTTGTTTCGCTAGATCGAGCTTCGGGCATGGGCGAAGCCTAAGGCGCCAAGGCCCCTAGCCCTCAGCCTCACGCTTTGGCGTGCATTGAGCCTTGCGAGGTGGAAGAGTTATGGCTTATGGGCAAGTCACGAAGCACGCGGAGAGACCTGTTGAGTCAAGGCGCCCTAGGGGCACTTGCCTTGGGTGGGATTAGCGCAAGCGGTGGAGCCATTCTCGCCGCATGTGGGAGTGAGCAGCCCTCGGCGCTCAAGCAGCACTGGTCTTCACCATCCACCACAGAACCTCCCGAGATTGCGGGACGGCGCTGGTGGCTCGAAGGTGGCTTTAAGCCTGTGCGCAATGAGGTGACCGTCACTGACCTGCCAATCAAGGGAGCCTTGCCGCCCGAGCTCACCGGCCTCTACGTGCGCAATAGTTCCAACCCGCTTCGCGGCATCTCCCCACATTGGTTCCTTGGCGATGGCATGGTGCACGGGATCGCCTTGGACCAAGGCAAAGCCACTTGGTATCGAAATCGCTACGTCCAAACCGCATATCTTGCCGCTGGTGGTGGACTTGGCGCGGGAGTGCCTGGCGGTGCTTCGACCCTTTCTAACGTCTCGGTCATTGAGCACGCAGGTCGGACCTTTTCGCTTGGCGAGGTAGGCCTACCCATGGAACTCTCGGCCTCAGACCTCTCCACCTTGGGGCCAGTGGATTTTGGCGGGCAACTGAAGGGCAATTTCACCGCACATCCCAAGATCGACCCCGCTACGGGCATCCTTCATGCTTTTGGCTACAACTTCACCGAGCCCTATCTCAGCTATCACCGCATCAGTGCTGATGGTGCGACAGTGCAGAGCCAAGACATTGCGCTTCCTCGAGCAACGATGATGCACGACTTCGCCATCACGGATCAGGACCTGGTCTTCATGGACCTACCGGTGGTTTTTGAGATGGACGAAGCTATCAAGATGGTGAGTAGCCCGGATTCGACTGCTGTTCCCTACGCATGGAAACCACAGGTCGGAGCGCGTATCGGCATCATGCCGATTAATGGTTCGGCTGAGCAGATCCGCTGGGTATCAATTCCTCCTTGTTACGTGTATCACACCGTTCATGCCCATCGAGAGGGCAGCAAAGTTGTACTTGATGTTTGTCGACTCGACTCGAGCTTCGCTCCTCAGGGGACTCCGAGCGCGCTGACGCGACATCGCTGGACGATAGATACTGCCGGTAAACACCTGCGCTTCCATGACGAGATTTTGGATGCACCACCCGCTGATCTCCCCACGGTCGATCATCGTTTTGTTACTAGGGCTGCCCGCCATTCTTGGCTGGCTGAAGTATCAAGCCGACCCGGGGAAGTCGCCTTTGCCGGTTGCCAGCATTTCGATGCGAAGACGGGCGCGGTGCAGCGATGGAGTCCTCCGGGTAGCCAGCGCAGCGGCGAGTGGTTGTTTGTCCCTACCGCTGCGGGAGAAGGCGAGGGCTATGTCATGAGTTATGTCTACGACCCCCGGCGCCAGCTGAGTTCCTTTGTGGTCTTGGACGCTTTAGCCGTGAGCAAGGGCCCCGTGGCCGAGATTCCACTTCCTGTGCGCGTGCCCTATGGCTTCCACGGCTGCTTCGTGACTGCCTAAGACGCTGAGCTCGGAGCCACGAGGAATCCCTTTGCGCTAGTTGTCTAAGACGTAGGAAGTCATCGAAAGCGATCCCCTGTCGTAGCCCTCGATGAGTGTTCTCACCCCACCACCGGCGGCTTGAGCAAGGCCCGCAAGGTAGGCCAAGGGCAAGAAATGTTCTGGAGTGGGCACGGCCAAGGGATATTCAGGCAATTGCGCAAGCTCAGCTAAGGAAGCTGGATCACGGACCATGAATTCGCGTGCCGCTTCATCGAAGCGTCTTGCCCAAGCGGCAGCCCGATTTTGCTGCGACAGGTCCATGAGGCTGAGGTTATGCACCACGTTGCCACTCGCGACGATCATGATCCCTTCTTCGCGTAGTGGCGCTAAGGCCTCCCCTAGCGCGAGGTGGTAACTCAAGGGCTCTCCAGCATGAAGGGAGAGTTGAACAACGGGGATGTCAGCTTCGGGGTAGAGGTGGCTAAGCACTGACCAGGTCCCATGGTCGAGGCCCCAAGTCTCGGCATCTAGCGCGATCTCGGTGGGACTGAGGAGCTCAGCCACACGAGCGGCAAGAAGGGGATCTCCGGGGGCGGGGTATTCAAGCGCAAAGAGCTCATCAGGAAAGCCACTGAAGTCGTGAATGGTGCGTGGTTCTTGCATTGCAGTGACGGCACTCATGGGCACGTACCAATGCGCGGAGATCGCAAGAATGGCCTTTGGTCTCGGAGCATCATCGGCAAAACGTTCCCAAGCATCGCCGTAGCGATTGTGCTCAAGGGCGTTCATGGGGTTGCCGTGACCCAGAAATACTGCCGGCATTTTTACGCTCACTCTTTGAGCGTATGCGGATCTAGCCTGCTCCCCGCCTGCAATGAGCCCAGCTGGATGGAGTGTGAGCGATGGTCACCCCCTTGCAGCCTTGGTGGTGCGACAGTGTTTGCTTCGGAGGTAGTGATGGCGCAAAAAGTTGGACCCAAGGGCCAAGTGGTGGTTCCAAAGGAGATTCGTGATCAGGTAGGACTCGATCCTGGCACTGAGGTGCTGGTGAGTTATGAACATGGTGCTGCGGTTATTCGCGCCATAGGTATGGTTCCGCCCCTGCAGGGCTCCATGGAGGGCAAGGGCCTCCTCGAAGAATTGCGCCGTATGCGCTGGGGCTCTGCGAGATGAGTCTCTCCCTGGACAGTTGGGCGATCCTCGCCTGGCTCGAGGGCCTTAGGCCAGCAGCAGAGCTCATCGAGGAAATGCTTGAGGGGAGACCTTCGGTTGCTGAGTTGAGTTTGGCTGAGGCACAAGCAGCGGCGCTTCGCCATGTTGACAAAGAGCAGGTTGCCTCCGCTTTTGCGCTTATCGCGGCCTGCTGTTCGGTGATCCCGAGCAGTGCGCAACTCCTTCATGAAGGCGCTGCCTGCAGTGCGAGTTTGGGTTTACCGCTGACCAGTGCGGTGGCACTGGCGAGTGCCCGCTCTTTAGGCCAACGCCTTGTTACGGGTGATCCACTCTTGCTCGCAGTCGCGGGCGATGACGAAGTACTCGCTTTGACCCTAGAGACGGTCGAAGGCCCGGCTTAGCTAGAACGCGGAAGTGCGAAACTGGCGATTACGACGTAATGCAGGCCAGCCCCTACGAGGGTGAGCGCATGGAAGACCTCGTGGTAGCCAAAGACCCGAGGAAAGGGGTCGGGTCTTTTGAGGGCATAGACCAGCGCGCCAGCCGTGTAGGCCAGCCCTCCGAGGAGGAGCAGGGCGAAGCCCCAGCCGCCTAGGGCGGTAATCAATGGGCCCATAACGGCCAGCGCACTCCAACCGACGACAACGTAGGGAATGGCATTGACCCACTTGGGCGCATCGATGAAGACCTGGCGGACCACGATGCCCACCACGGTGCCTCCCCAGGCGAGTCCAAGGACGAGGTAGAGCGCCCAGCCCTGCAAGGAGACCATGGCCACCCCGGTGTAGGTGCCCGCAATGAGAATGAAGATTGCCGAGTGGTCTAGGCGCCTCATGATGCGCCTAGCCCGAGGCTTCCATTTGACTCGATGGAAGGTGGAACTCGTCCCAAAGAGCACGACGAGCGAGAGGGTGTAGATGCTCAGGCCCAGTGCCTGCGTGGCGTTATGGGCTTGAGCTATCAGGATGGGCCCAGCAATGAGTGAGGCCACGAGTCCGAAGAGGTGTAGCCATCCACGCAGCAGGGGTCTTCCCTCGGCAATCGTTGAGTGTTGTGCTTCCGTAGTGATGAACTCAGCCTAGGGCTGACTGCCGTAGATCTGTTGGTAGGCAGCAAGCCAGTCAGTTGCTATCTCATGTTGCGCGGTGGAGAGATCGAGCTGATTGGCACAGACCCGACGGCGCAACTCATTCTCCAGCCTGTCCTTGGGATTGGGAATGCCACCAGCCTGAGGCCAGAGGTTCCTGGAGTCACTAGGAGCGCCTCCGAGTTCCAGGGGGATGAGATGGTCTTCCTCGGTGACGCTGGTGGAACCGAAGATCCCCCAGGCATTCATCTGGCGGATCTTGAGTCCGGTGGTGAACGAAGAACTAGGGCGTACCGTAGAAGTCCAGCCGCTTTGGCAGATCGTTGAACCGAGGGTGGCTGGGCTTACATCAGGATTAATGGCTCCAGGCGTGCAGCGAGGATCGGGAAGCACTGCTGGAGCGTTGCCTCGGATGGCACAGGCCGCTGGGACATCGCTGTAGAAGGCGATACCGACAATCAACTGACCCGATGCGCGACTTGTGCTGGTCGTTGGAGGCAGGGTGGTCACGGGAGCTGAAGTGCTTGTTGAACTCACGGGGTGATGGCGGTGATGGTGGGCTGTGGTTGAAGTACGCCGCGCTGCATTCGCCGCGCTACTGATCGTCGTCTTCGTTTTCGGTGCCCTTGTTGAACTGGTTTTATTGATGCTGGACCAGGTCACCAAGAGCGCCACACTGACAAAGGCAATATGCCAGATTCGAATCCCTCGTCCCTTAGCCATGGTTGTTTTCAATCCTTTGCTTGAGTCGTCGGAGATTGCCACGCCAGATTTGCTTGAATACCGGCCTGGCCACGAGCGCGCCAAATGATCCAAGAGCCCACCAGGGGAAGTTCACCTGCTCTTCCCAGGACAAATGGCTTACGTTTTCGCCATTGGCCTTCAGGGTGAAAGTCCCCTTACCGGTGAAGAGACCACGATGTTCAACACTGATCACGTGATGCTCCTCCCAGGCGAGTACGACCATGTTGTCCGTCGTGGTAAATGGTCCCACTCGGGTGCGACAGGAAAATGATGTCCCAAGCCCACGGTGTTGTTCGCTCGTGAATTCGATGCTCAGCGCATCAGCCATCCACTCAACATGTGATGCGATATCAGCAAGCTCCTCCCAGGCCTGGCCCAGAGAGGCATTGAGTTCGAGGGAAAGTTCTATGGCTTTGGGACTCACGAGAGGGCTCCTTTGATTTCTGCGGCTTCGATGAGGTCGAGGCTAAGGCCGTCGCTGCTCAGAATCTGGAGGCAGACGTGATCGGCGCCAGCGGCTTGATGTTCTTGAACGCGGGCGGCGATGGCTGCTCCATCGCCAATGAGCACCATGGCCTCGGCAAGTCGCTCGCTACCGCCAGGGATGAAGTCTTCGTCGCCAAATCCCAAACGGCGCCAATTGTTGCGGTAGTTCTCAAGACCTGAATAGATATGCAGATGTTGGTGCGCTCTGCGGAGTCCTTCAGCGCGATCAGTGGTGAGCACCACGGCTTGCTCAACGGCGAGGAAGCCCGTCTTTAGCTGCGCACGAGCCCTTGCGGTGTGTTCTGGAGTGACGAGATAGGGAAGAGCGCCATCGCAGCTCGATTCAGCGAGTTCGAGCATTTTGGGTCCGAGCGCGGCAATCAGAACCGCAAAAGGCTCGTCGTGTTCGGGTGCCATCATGCCTGCATGGCTCATGGCCTCGAGATAGGCGGTCATGGTCGACAGCGGCTTTTCGTAACGTTGGCCTCGCACTCGTTCGACCATGGGGCGATGCGAGACACCGAGACCAGTGATGAAGCGCCCCCCTGAGGCAGCATTCAAGGTCCTCGCCGCGGCAGCTGTGGCCATGGCATCTCGGCCGTGGATGGAGGCAATACCGCTTGCAATTTTGAGGCTGCGCGATCCGGCAAGGGCTAAAGAGGCTTGCGTGAAGGCTTCTCGCCCATAGGCCTCGGGGAACCACAGGGCCGGCCAGCCTTGTGCTTCAAGTTCTGCCAGGAAGTCTGGAAGATCAGCTGTGGTCAGCATTTCCATGCCAGGAGACCAGAGGCCAACCGTTCCTCTTAGGTCCTCAAGGGACTGCTTCATTGATCTCTCTTTCTTCGACTGAAATGCGGAGAACAGGGCAAGTTGCGCCTCGGTACTCTCTTGAGGGAACAATAGGGGTATGGGAATCGCCTTGCTCCTCTTTGCCTCGCTGTTGTGTATTGGCGTAGCAACCTCTTATCGGCCAATTCGTACCGAACCCATATCCACACCGGCCTTCTTAACCGGTTGGTTGATCTCCGAGCTTGGCTTTCAGCACAGTGTCTCGAGCGCGCTAGTCACCGCACTGCTCGTGCACTTTGGCGCTCTGCATTCGGTCTTGGGCAAGATTGGCCTTGGCCTCATGTTCCTTAACTGGATTGGCCTCCTTGCACACGTCGGTTTTGGTCGCCGTGCCCGAGCTGTCGTTCGAAGGTCTCTGAAAGAGACGCCAAACTTCCCTATAACTCTCCTTCCTGATCATCTCTCCATGCGCTGGCACCGCTGGTGGCGATCGGCGATAGGGATACCCGTGAAGGGTTTCAAGGTCAAGGTCACAAAGAACATTGATTACTTTGGTGATGGTCGTCACGCTCATCATCTCGATGTCATTACCGATGCGCGCGGAGCAAAAGATGCGCCGGTCATGGTTTACATCCATGGTGGAGCATGGGTGATCGGTGACAAGCGTGAGCAGGCTTTGCCCATGCTCTATGAACTTGCGCGTCGAGGATGGGTTTGTGTCTCGGTCAACTATCGCCTGTCGCCAAAGGCAACCTGGCCAGAGCACATCATCGATGTCAAGCAGGCCTTGGCTTGGGTTCGCCGAGAGATCTCCGACTATGGCGGGGATGCGTCCTTTGTCGCGCTCTCGGGTGGTTCTGCCGGAGGCCACCTCGCCGCATTGACCGCCCTGACGCTTGGTGACGAAGAGTTTGGTGGTGGCAACGATGAAGCTCGTGATGTTGAGGTCGATGCCTGTATTCCTTTCTATGGCACCCATGACATGGAAGGCCACCCTGACCTCAGCGGTCGCTTTGGTCGAGGCCTGGTGACCTTGCTCGAAGAGCAGGTCATGAAGCTGACCGTGCTTGATCACCCCGAGGTATTTAAAAAGGCCTCCCCGCTTCGCCAAGTGCGCGCTGACGCTCCGCCCTTCTACGTCATCCAGGGTGCACATGACACACTGATGCCGGTCATAGTGGCCCGCCGCTTTGTTGCTGAACTTCGTAAAGCTGGCGCTCCCATCGTTGCCTACAGCGAATTCCCCCTGGCCCAACATGCCTTCGATACCACTGCCTCTCCGCGCTCAGCGGCTTCCACCGCGGGAGTCATCGCCTTTTTGGAAGCAGTCAGAGCCCAGAAGCAAGCGTCGAAGTCAGCATCTGCCGGCTGAGGCTTTTGGGCCAAGGAAGCGCGGGGGATCGGGTCGAGACCTAGTCCCAGCCAAATGGGGTGGGCAAGTCACGCCTGCTGCTCTCCTGGCCCTTCTTGGCAAAGAAAGCGTTCTTTGGCTAAGGCCGTGGGGAAGGGTCTTAGGGAATGAGTGGCAGCTTGCCCAAGTTTGAGCCCTCAGGATCAAAGTGACTCAGCGGTAATAAAGGCCAGTAGGCACCCGGGCTTTCGGCTGAAGGCTCGGACACAACCCCTGCCGCTAGTTCGGCTACGGTAATTCCACTACCGGCATCGGGGGATGCCGGAGCCTTTAGGGGGAAATACATGTACGGAGTCGCTAAGCACACGACCACCTTCAAGGGCCGCAGGGCTCGCGTGATGAGCACGGCCTTTGCAGCGGGCGTCACCTTCAGCCTCACCGTCGGTTCTTTTGCCCTTCCAGGCATGGCCTCAGGAAAGGCCAAGGCCAAGGCAAAGACCTCGAGTTCGGCCGCAGCCTGCGTCAAGGCCAAGCCGATGACCAAGGCTCAAGCAAACTCCACCACGGGTATCACCAAGAACTCCGTGACCGTCGGCAACATTTCTATTCTGACCGGTCCCGTCCCTGGACTCTTCCAGGGTGCACCCTTCGGCGCCGCGGCATATTTCGCCTACATCAACTCCAAGGGTGGCGTGAATGGCCGAAAGATCAAGTTGAACAGCTACGACGATGCTTTCTCCGGCCAGGCCAACGCAGCCTTAACCCAAAAGGCGATGGATAAGGACTTTGCCATCGTGGGTTCGATGTCACTCTTTGACAACTACGGCTGCAAGGTGCTTGCCACGAATGGCGCCATGGCGGACGTCTCTACGACGCTGGACCCTGGCACCAATGCATTGCCTAACGACTTCAGTCCTCAGCCTCTGGCGCAGGCTGCTCCCCTTGGGCCCTACGCCGCCATCAAGAAGAAGTACCCCAAGGCGATCTTGAAGGTCGGTAACTTAATCTCAGACGCAGACACCGCTAAGGCTCAGTGGGCTGGGCAGAAGGCCATGATGCAGCACCTTGGTTACAAGATTGTTTACGAGCGCTTCGTGAACCCCTTGGAGACCAACTTCACCTCAGACGTTTTGAACATGAAAAACAAGGGCGTGCAGTTCGTCTACCTCACCGATGCCAACTGGCAGACCGTTGCAGCTGAAGTGAATGAGATGGCCAAGCAGAACTATCACCCACAGGTGCTCTTCTCCGCTGGTCCCGCTTACTCGATGCAGTTCATGCAAGCGGTGGGTAAGAAGAATGCTCAAAACCTCATCTTGGGTCAGGGCCAGGCGCTCTACCTCGGTGAAGACGCCAAGATCAACCCAGCAGTTGGAAACTTCGACAAGTGGATGAAGAAGACCAATCCTGGCTACAAGCCTGATCTCTTCTCCATCTTTGGTTGGTCAGCAGCGCAACTCTTCGTGCAGGCGCTCAGCAAGGCCGGCAAGAACCCAACGCGTGGATCGGTGATGGCTCAGCTCAAGAAGGTCTCGAAGTTTGATGCTTCTGGTTTGATCGCACCGTCTAACCCGGCAAAGAAGCTCTCGCCTAACTGCTACATGAACGCAAAGATCGACAATGGCAAGTACGTCCGCACTTCACCAAAGAAGGGCTGGATCTGCGACATGCCTGCCTACGGTCTCCACGGCTACGAGCCCAAGGTAAAGCTCTAATCAACTCGGATGAAAGCAACTCCCCTAGGGACTGAGTCCTTAGGGGAGTTGCTTTTAATCTGAAAGGAAGCCCTTGAGTACTTTCCTCAGCTTTACGGTTATCGGGATTGTGACCGGGGCGGTCTATGCCATTACGGCAACGGGCCTTGTTGTTACCTATTCCACCACTGGGGTCTTTAACTTCGCCCATGGCGCAGTGTCCATGGTGGCGGCGTTTTCCTTTTATCAATGCTGGGTGGCCTGGGGCTGGCCTTGGTGGCTGAGTCTCATCATCATTGTGCTGATCGGGGCACCGCTACTCGGCGCCGCGGTGGAGTTAAGTTTTATGCGGCGACTCCACGGTGCGACCGTCGAGCGCTCCCTCATGATCACCATTGGTTTAATGCTGATCTTGCGTGGAATCGCTCAAGCAATTTGGGATCCGGCAACGCTGCGGCCCGTTGATGAGTTTATTCTCCCCGGTCAAAATTTCTCCATCTTTGGCGTGGTCTTTTCCTATCAGGATCTCTCGGTAATCGTGGTAGCTGCGCTGATTGCCGTCGGCCTTCGGCTTTACCTGCGCGGTCCTCGCTCTGGCGTTGCGCTGCGCGCCGTAGTCGATGACCCTGAGTTGCTCGCTATGGCCGGTGCGGCTCCCCATCGCATCGCTAGGCGAAGCTGGATGTTGGGCTTTGCCCTGGCAGCCATTGCGGGCGTTTTTGTTGCGCCAAGTATTGGTAACAACGGTCTCCAGATCGACACCCTGACCATGTTGGTGGTCAATGGATACGCCGCCGCCGTTGTTGGCCGTTTGCGCAGCCTGCCCTGGACCTTTGCCGGTGGAATCATGCTTGGCCTCGCCAATGCCTACGCGGTCGGTTACCTCCCCGGTCATTTGCCGGCATCTCTGGTTTCCACCATTGACCTCGTGATCCCCGTCGTCTTCCTCTTCGTGGTCCTTTTGGTGTTACCCGCCTCGCGTCTCGTGGCCGCAGGACGACTCACGCGCCACGCACCACCGAGGGTTGCCACAGCACGTCAGTCGCTCAGTTTTGGCGTCCTCGGTGTTGCTCTTGCAGTGGTGCTCTCCCTCGTCACTTCAGGAACGTGGACAACGACCTTGACCCAGGGATTGGCTCTCGGCATTGTGGGACTGTCCTCGGTGTTGCTCACCGGCTATGCCGGCCAAGTTTCTTTGGCGCAGTACAGCTTCATGGGCTTCGGAGCCTTCTGGATGGGCAAGGCAGCCAATGGCGGTGGTTCATGGATTGGCCTTGTTGCGGCCATCGCGTTCTGCGCCCTCCTGGGAGCTCTCATCGCACTCCCAGCCATTCGCCTCCGCGGCCTCTATCTTGCGCTTGCCACCTTGGCCTTTTCCAACGCCGCTATTTATGGCTTCTTTTCCAACAGTTCGATCTTCCCTGGCTATGGCGCTCCTGTAGCCGTTGGTCGGCTCACTATCCCTGGCCTGAGCAGTATCTCCGATGCCACCATGCTCATTGAAGCCGCAGTGGCCTTTGCGCTCTGTGCGGGCGTCGTGCTTTGGGTACGTCGGGCGACCTTTGGTAGACGCCTCGTCGCACTTTCGGATTCACCAGCAGCTTTTGCTGGCCTCGGTCTCACGCCTGCCGTTTCTAAGGTCATTGTCTTTGCCGTGTCTGGAGCAATTGCGGGGATTGGCGGCGTAATTTATGGCGGCCAACAGGGTGGCATCAGCGCTAACGACGTCCAACTCTTTAGTGGCCTCGTGCTGCTCCTTTTAGTGAGCATCATCGGACTGCGCACGGCCACCGGAGCCCTCATCGGCGGCATTGCCGCCGCATCGCTCCCTGTACTTACCGCACACTTGCCCGGTTGGACCGTCGGCCTGCCGGGAGCGGCGGTCGGCGTGGGAATCAACATCCTTGCATTCCATCCCGATGGCGTCATGGGCATCCCTTGGCTAAACGCTCGTTTCCACCTTCCCTTCGGGGACAATGCATTCTTGATTCCTCAACGGGATCGGCCGGAGCTGTCCCTTGCCAACTAACTCCGCGCTCGACGTCCGCAACGTATCGGTTCGCTTTGGCGGCATTGCTGCCCTCAATGGCGTCTCGCTGAGTGCCGAAGCGGGTGCGGTCACTGGTTTGATGGGTCCCAATGGCGCTGGCAAAACCACACTCTTCAATGTGATTTCTGGCATGCAACATGCTTCGGCTGGTGAGGTCTTCATCAATGGCTCAGAGCTTGGCCGCCGCAGTCCTGCTGCTCGGGCGAAATTAGGGCTGGCAAGAACCTTCCAGCGCCTTGAGCTTTTTGGCTCACTGACGGCTTTGGAAAACGTCATGGTTGGCCTTGAGGCGCGTCGTGGCATTGAACTCCACCCTCACCGCAGAGCCGCTGAATTGATGGAAATGGTGGGCATCTTGGAAGATGGGCCAGCCTTGGCATCTTCACTGCCCACGGGAAAGGCTCGACTCGTCGAGTTGGCTCGCGCCCTAGCAATGAATCCCAAGGTGCTTTTGCTCGATGAGCCCAGCTCTGGCCTCGATGAGAGCGAGAGCGTTGAAATGGGTAAGTTGCTTCGCGAAGTTGCCGCTGAAGGTTGTGCCGTTGTGCTCGTTGAGCACGACATTGACATGATGATGAGCGTCTGTGACGCCATTACGGTCCTGGACTTTGGTGAGGTCTTAACGACGGGCAGTCCCGCTGAGGTGAAGGCCAATGAAGCAGTTCAGCAGGCCTACCTCGGTATTGCTCCGGAGTCAGCATGACGACCGCCCCAAACGAAATTGGTGCAGAGATCACCTTTCGTGATGTGCATGCCGCCTATGGAGCTATTGAGGTTGTACACGGGGTAGATCTGAGCGTTCAGGCCGGCGAAGTCTTTGCCATCCTCGGTCCCAATGGTGCGGGCAAGTCGACGCTGCTCAAGGTTGCTTCAGGTCGCATGGCCCCTTCGTCTGGAGAGCTCATGCTTGACGGCAGGGCCGTGAAGCGTTTCAGTCCCGATCGTTTTGCCCACCAAGGAATTTGCGCCATCCCTGAGGGCCGCGCCATCTTTCCTAACTTGAGCGTTCGCGAGAACCTTCAAATGTGGACCTTCCAGGGCGGGGTGAGCTTCTCCCAAGTTGAAGAGCGCTCCTATGCACGCTTTCCGCGTCTTGGTGAGCGCCGTAGCCAATTGGCTGGAACGCTTTCGGGTGGCGAACAACAGATGCTGGCTATCGCGAGAGCCTTAGTGGGCGAGCCCCGTTTGCTCTTGCTTGATGAACTCTCCATGGGCCTTGCACCACTAGTGGTGGCTGAGCTCTATGACACGGTTGCAGAGATTGCCGCGACGGGCATGACCGTGATCGTGGTGGAGCAATTTGCCACCATGGCACTTCGTGTGGCCACGCGCGCCGGGATCATGACGAGAGGCCGCCTGCGCTTCGAAGGCAGTCCCGAAGAAGCTGCCGAGCGCTCACTGGCTAGCTACCTCAGCGACTGAGCTTCTCGCACTTTGCTCACTGCGGGGGTTTAAGCTTTTGGTGGTCGTTCACCGAGGGTGATGTCCACCGAGCGGTCACCCTCAAGCCAGTTGGCTAACTCGATCCCACCAGCATCAGCGAGGTCACCTTCTGCCTCGGCAAGCCGAGCGAGTTCTTGCGCGCTTGCCGTGACGGTGAGTTGCTTTACCGGGGTGCGCATCGAGGTCTTGGCTTCGGACTTTGCACGGCGGATTTCCGCGAGCAGTGTGGCTGAGGCCGCGTAGACGCCCTCGGCAGGTTCTACCGCGAGTTCAGACGCATCGGGCCACTGAGCCACGTGCACCGAGCCCTCAGCCATCCAGCTCCAGACCTCTTCAGCCACGAAGGGCAGGAAGGGGGCGAAGAGGCGCACGAGCACCGAGAGTGCCATGGCGAGGGCAGCCTGAGCTGAGCGGGTAGCGGCGTCACTGGCTTCACCATAAGAGCGGTTCTTTACCAGTTCGACGTAGTCATCGCAGAAACTCCAGAAGAAGGCCTCGCTGCGCTCGAGGGCTCGGGCGTAGTCATAGGTCTCGAGGGCCGTGGTGGCCTCGGCTACGACGGCGGCGAGTTGGCAAAGCATGTCGCGGTCGATGGGCTGGGTTACCGCAGCCAATCCGCCAGCATCGCCTTCAAGATGACTCAGCGTGAAGCGACTGGCATTGAGGATCTTGATCGCCAAACGCCGACCGACCTTCATCTGGGAGGCATCTACGGCCGTGTCTGTGCCGGGACGACCTGAAGCTGCCCAGTAGCGCACGGCATCGGCACCGTGCTCTTCGAGTAGCGGTAGGGGAGTCACGACATTGCCCGTGGACTTGGACATCTTTTTACGGTCAGGGTCAAGGACCCAGCCGGAAATGGCGGCATTGGCAAAGGGGAGGGTTCCGCCATCGAGGTGAGCGCGCACAACTGTCGAAAACAGCCAGGTGCGGATGATCTCGTGAGCCTGGGGTCGTAGGTCGAAGGGAAAGACTCTCGCGAAGAGGTCTTCATCGACGTAGCGTCCACCGGCGATCTGTGGCGTGAGTGAAGAAGTGGCCCAGGTGTCCATGACGTCGGGGTCACCGAGAAAGCCACCGGGCTGATTGCGCTGCTCTTCGCGGTAGCCAGGAGGACAGTCCGTGGAGGGATCCATGGGCAGATTGTCGAGGGATGGGGTGATGGCCTGATCCCATATGGCTTCGCCAGCCTCATCGATCGGATACCACAGAGGAATCGGCACGCCAAAGAAACGCTGGCGTGAGATGTTCCAGTCTGAGGCCAGGCCTTCGACCCAGCTGGAAAAACGGTGGGACATATAGGGCGGGTGCCAGGCGAGTTCACGGCCTCGCTCGAGCAGTACTTCGCGCAGCTTCATTGTGGCCACAAACCACTGACGCGAGGAAACTATCTCTAGCGGCCTGTCGCCCTTTTCGAAGAACTTGACGGGGTGACTGATAGGCCTTGGCTCGCCTTCCATGGCTCCACTCGCGATCAGCTGCTCGACGATGGCCGTGCGTGCCTGATTCACGGTCTTACCTTCAAGGCCGGCGTAGGCCTCGCTGGCGGCTTCGGGAGAGCCTGAGGGGAATTGATCGCTGCCCCATTCGACGGGAAGGAGGCGGCCGTTTCGTCCCAAGATGGTTCTTGTCGGCAGCTTTAACTCCCGCCACCAGATCACGTCTGTCGTGTCACCGAAGGTGCAGACCATGGCAATACCCGATCCCTTTTCGGGGTCAGCGAGCTCGTGGGCCATCACGGGGACTTCAACGCCAAAGAGGGGTGTGCTCACCATCGTGCCAAAGAGCGGCTGATAGCGAGCGTCATCGGGGTGGGCCACAAGGGCCACGCAGGCCGCAAGCAGTTCTGGTCTGGTGGTCTCAATGAAGACGGGCTGATCAGTCTTGGCACTCATGAAGCCAAGGCGGTGGTAGGCGCCGGGCCGCTCTCGGTCTTCGAGTTCTGCCTGGGACACTGCAGTTTGAAAGTCCACGTCCCAGAGGGTGGGCGCTTCGGATTGGTAGGCGTGACCATTGCTCAGCAGATCGAGGAAAGCGTGCTGGGAGATTTCTTGAGCTCGGGCTCCAATGGTCGCGTATTGCGTAGACCAGTCCACTGAAAGGCCAAGAGTCTTCCAAAGATGCTCGAAGGCCTTTTCGTCCTCGGTGGTGAGTTGCAAGCAGAGTTCGACAAAATTGGGGCGAGAAATCGCAAGGGGAGGATCAAAGGCCTTGTCTGCGGGCTTGAACTCAGGGTCGTAGGCAAGGGAGGGATCACAGCGCACGCCGAAGTAATTCTGTACGCGACGCTCGGTGGGCAGGCCATTGTCGTCCCAGCCCATGGGGTAGAAGACAGCCTTGCCACGCATGCGATGGAAACGGGCAATGGCATCGGTGTGCGTGTAGCTAAAGACGTGGCCAATGTGCAGCGAGCCTGAAACCGTTGGGGGTGGGGTGTCGACGCTGAATACCTGGTCACGGGTGGCCTGGCGATCGAAGCGATAGAGGTCCTGGGCCTCCCAACGCTCCATCCATTTGGCTTCTAGCCCATCAAGGCTGGGCTTTTCTGGAACGGCTTGTGGCGACATGGATATTGACCTTTGGATGGAAAAGGGGACTGGCATAAGGTAGCCCTTGTGTTGAAACTCTACGACTCCGCTAGTGGGATGGCCCGAGAACTCGAACTTCGCGAGCCTGGGCGCTGTTCTCTGTATGTCTGTGGCCCTACGGTCTATGACTTTCCCCACCTTGGACACGGCCGCTACGCCTTGGTCTTTGACGTCCTGCGCCGCTATCTCGAATTCTCTGGCCTTGAGGTGGACTTCGTCTCCAATATCACTGACGTGGACGACAAGATCATTGAGCGCGCCGCCCGTGAGGGCAGCAGTGAGACCGAAGTTGCCTACGAGTGGGAGCTTCGCTGGTGGGAGGCCATGGATGCTCTTGGCATCAAGCGCCCCACCCAGACCCCCCACGCAACCCAGTACGTGACTCCCATGGTCGAGCTTGTTGGACGGCTCATGGATCAGGGCAAGGCCTATGCCACGAGTGACGGCGTCTACCTCGATGTGAGCACGGTGCCTGACTATGGCTTGCTTGCGGGCCAGCCCTTAGAAGATCTGCGTTCGGGTGCGCGCGTTGAGGCCAATGAGGAAAAGCGATCACCGCTCGATTTTGCGCTCTGGAAATTCGCGAAAGCAGGCGACCCCTCGTGGCCATCTCCCTTTGGTGACGGTAGGCCTGGCTGGCACACCGAGTGCGTGGTGATGAGTCTGGACCTCTTGGGCGATGGTTTTGATCTTCACGGCGGTGGTCTTGATCTCAAATTCCCTCACCATGAGAACGAACGCGCCCAAGCTGTTGCGCAAGGTCGCTCCTTTGCCCGCCATTGGGTGCACAACGGCTGGGTGGTGGTGGAAGGCGAGAAGATGAGCAAGTCGCTCGGCAACTTCACTTCGCTCACCGATCTGCTCGACAAGGCCGATGCTCGCGCTTATCGCCTGCTCGTCCTGCGTAGCCACTATCGCTCGCCCATAGAAGTGACTGCCGACACCATCGGCGATGCCGAGCGTGGGCTTGCTCGCCTTGACAGTTTTGGTCGACGCTTTGGTGATCTAGGCGATGGCGCTGTCGATGAGATCGCCTTAGAAGCCTTCCGCGCAGCGATGGATGATGACCTCGACAGTCCGAGGGCACTTGCTGGGATCTTTGATCTCGTGAGCCGTGCGAATGCCGCCGCCGATGAAGGGGATGCAAGCGCAGAGATTTTGGCGAGAAGTGTCCTTCGTGAACTTGAAGCCCTAGGTATTTACCTGCCCCTGAGTGCCGAAACAGCGATTGATGACCTGAGCGCATCGCTGATGCAGCGCCGCGATGCCGCGAGAGCGGCCAAGGATTGGGCCAGTGCGGACAGCCTCCGTGGGGAGCTGGAGGCCCTCGGTTGGGTGGTCGAGGACTCGGCTGAAGGAACCAAAGTCCGCCCTGCCTAAGTCCCTAGGCGAGCTCGCGTTTCCTCGAAGTTCAAGCCTGCGTCACGGAGGTCCTCGATGGCGCTAAGTTACCTTGCGGTAACCAGAGCCGGTATTCGAAGCCGGCCGTGATCTAAGGAGTAGCCCCATGGCCGAGTTCTCAATGGAGCTCAATGAAGATCAGTTGCAGATTCAAAGTTGGGTTCACGACTTTGCTGCCAACGTGATGCGACCCGCAGCTCACGAATGGGATGAGCGCGAAGAGACACCTTGGCCCATCATCGAAGAGGCCGCCAAGATTGGTTTGTACTCGCTCGACTTCATGGCCGACGCTTTCTCTGACCCCACTGGTCTCAAGATGGTTCTCGCCCTCGAAGAGCTGGCCTGGGGTGACGCAGGCATTTGCCTCGCCCTCATGGGTTCAACCCTCGCGGTTGCCGGCATCATGGCGAATGGAACACCTGAGCAGCAGATGGAATGGATTCCTCAGTGCTTCGGAACTCCTGGTGACCTCAAGCTCGGTGCCTTTGGTGTTTCCGAGCCAGATGCAGGCTCCGACGTTTCTTCGCTGAAGACCCGTGCGGTCTACGACGCAGCCACCGACGAGTGGGTACTCAACGGCACCAAGACCTGGATCACCAACGGTGGCATCGCCCACACCCACGTCATCGTGGCCTCCGTGGAGCCAGAGCTTCGCGGTAGGGGTCAGGCTTCCTTCGTGGTTGCTGAAGGCACCCCCGGCATCGCCATGGGACAAAAGTTCCAGAAGATGGGTATTCGCGCCAGTCACACCGCAGAGGTTGTGCTGACGGACTGCCGTGTTCCTGGCGCCAACCTGCTGGGTGGCAAGGAGAAGCTCGATGAGCGTCTCGCCCGTGCCCGTGAGGGTAAGAAGAGCGGTGGCCAGGCGGCCATGAAGACCTTCGAGGCCACTCGACCATCGGTGGGAGCCCAGGCTCTCGGCATTGCCCGTGCGGCTTACGAGTACTCGCTGGACTACGCCAAGGAGCGCAAGCAGTTCGGTCGCGCCATCATCGAGAACCAGTCCATTGCATTCAAGCTTGCCAACATGAAGATGATGATCGACGCTTCGCGTCTGCTTGTGTGGCGTGCCGCTTGGATGGGCGCCTCTGGCAAGCCCTTCGAGAACGGCGAGGGTTCGATGTCCAAGCTGCTGGCTGGCGAGACTGCGGTGCGCGTCACCGAAGAAGCCATTCAGATTCTCGGTGGCTATGGCTACGTCCGCGAGTACCCCGTAGAGCGCTGGCACCGCGACTCGAAGATCTTCACGATCTTCGAAGGAACGAGTGAAGTTCAGCAGCTGATCATCGCTCGTGCGATTTCAGGTATTCACATTCAGTAGGGACGCTCGGCTCCGAGCCTGCGCAGTGCCCCTGGCCAGCATCGGCCGGGGGCACTGGCGCGTCTGGGCCCGCGCCGCGCTCGCTGACGTGCGCTGCCCGGTGCTCGTCCTAGGTGGCGAGGACGATCCGGCCTGCCCCATCGAGGACCAGGTTGACATCGTCTCAGCGCTGCCGGACCACCTCGTGGAGTGCTACCGCTTCGCCGACTGCGGCCACTGCACCTACTTCGACGTTCCCGATGAGACCGAGGCGATCCTCCGGTGATTCCTAGCGGCCAATGCAAGCGGCTCGGCAGGGATCGCCGGTGCTGACCCGGCTGCTTGGGGGACAGACGGTAGGCTCAGAGGGTCATGTTCGCGATCCATCGGCGCAGATCCATGGGCTTCCTGGGGACGCTCGTTCTCCTGCTCGGCTTCACTTCCGCAGGTCCACTGGCCCCAGCGGCTTCGGCGGCCGCGCCGTCGGCCACCTTCTTGTACACGGGATCAAGCGATGCCTATGCGGTGCCGAGCGGCTACTGCGCCCTGCGCGTTGAGCTCTTCGGTGGCCAAGGCGCGGATCCAGGGTTTGCGAATTACAGCGTCCAAGGGGGCGCGGGCGGTGCGGTGGTCGCGGAACTGCCCATCGGCGGCAGCTCGCTGGTTCAGGCCGGCGACCGCTTGGACATATTCGTCGGGGCGAGCGGTTTGAACGGCGGGCTCGGGGGCTCTCCAGGCGGAGCCGGCCAGCAGCCTGGGGGTGGTGCCACGACGCTGTTCGATGGGGCCAACCTGCTGGCCGTAGCCGGTGGCGGAGGTGCGAGCCCCTTCTTCGGGGCCTACGCCTTCCTCGGGGCAGTTGGAGGTGCCGGTGGGCTTATCGGCACCCCGGGTGACAACGGTGGCATTGGTGGGTCGGCGAACGCCGACGTCAACGACGCCTGGGTGGCAACCGTGACTCCAGCCGGGGGCGGCACGCTCACCGGGCCCGGGGCCGGTGCGACCTCCACCCCGGGGATCAACGGGGCCTCGAGCAATGACGGCAGCCTGGCCGTGCTGGGCGGCGGCGGGGCCGGTCGCGACGACGGTGGGCTCACGCGATCTGGTGGTGGTGGTGGTGGCTACTACGGCGGCGGCGGCGGGCTCATCGGCAGCTACCCGATCGACGGGGGAAGCCACTCAGTGAACACCGCGGGAGGTGGCGGCTCGAGCTACCTCCTGAACAGCGGCCTACCCGACCTTGCCCGCAGTTCCTCCTCGCTTGGCCTAGGCGGCGATGGCAGCGCACGTTTCACGCCACTGGCCTGCCAGACGCTCAGCTTCCCCGCAGCCAGCGCCGACCAAGCGGTGGTGGGTGGCAACTACGATCTTCCGCAACTGAGCGACCAGGGTGGTGCCGTATCGGTGTCGGTGGACCCCTCCTCGTCAGCGATCTGCACGGTTTTGGCTAGCACGGTCACCTTTAATGCGGTCGGCACTTGCAAGGTCAACGCCACCGCGGGCCTCATCGGCGACTTTGGAACCTCGAGCACCTCGACGAGCATTGCGGTGCAGCGAGGGCTTCAGCAGCTCAACCTCAGCGGGTCTGACCTCTCGCCGATCATCGTTGGCGCGATCCGTGAGCTCAGCGTCAGCTCTGATGCCGACGTCCTCCCGAACTTCACCGCGGCGAGCCAGACACCCGGCACCTGCTCGGTCACCGGTCTCTCGGTCACCGCGGTCGCGGTGGGAGGCTGCAGCATTCAGATCCACGCAACCGGAACCGTGAACTTCGCGGCCGCGAGCGTCTCAGTGGACATCGCCGTACAGGACCCGTCGACCTACGGTCCTGGTATCCAGGAGGTTGATCTCCGGAGCCTCGACCTCTCCGACCTTCCGGTGGACACCTCCCGCCAGCTCGTCTTGAGCTCAGACGTCATCGCGACGCCAAAGGTGAACGTCGAGGCCACCCCCTCGGAGGTCTGCAGCGCCGACGGGGCCTCGGGAATGCTCATGGTGAGCGCCGACGCTGTGGGTGAGTGCTCCCTCAGCATCACTGTTGACGGCAACCAGGACTACCAACCTGCGACCACGGTGGTGTCGCTCCTAGTAACCCCCGGTGATCCCCATTTGAGCGGCTGCGCCTTCGCCGATACCTGCACCATCCCCTACAGGTCAGGGGCCATCCCCCTTTCCTTCCTCCAGGTGGCGGCTTTAGGGGGACCCGTGGGGGCCTTCTCCTGGCTCGGAGACGGTGAGATCTCCGCGAAATCGCTGACGCCGGCGGTTTGCACCTTGAAGCACGGGGGCCTCCGAACGCTCAAGCTCGGCCTGTGCAAGCTCAAGGGCTCGCTCGCCGCAAGCCAGAACTTCAAGGGTGCAGGACCGGTAACCACCAGCCTCTTCGTGGACCTCGGCTACGCAGCAGTGGATTTCCCGAGCACGCTCGAGCGCGGGCACCGCTACCAGGCCACCTTTGTGCTCTTCACCTGCGATGAGATCACCTACGACTGCAGCGTTCTCATGGGGGCCAAGCAGATCAAGTCCGTCGTCGACGCCGTATCCTTCTGGCCAGTCTTCCTCAAGAAGCCGGTGCTGGTGAAGCAGCATGGGGCAACCGTGACGGTGGCCTTCAAGGTTCCCAAGAACTCCGGGACGGGATCCTTTAACAGCCAGCTGCTCGGCTGGTCCCAGACGCCGAAGATCGGTCTGGGCTTTGTTGGTGGGACGCACTACCAGGTGTCCTAGGCCGCAGCCGGCCTCCTTCCCTCAAGGCTGGCGGTTGGCCTAGACCCCGAAGCGGCTTGCCAGCAGCACCGGGATGACCCTCGTGGTCTTCTCCTGGTACTCGGCGTAGGGAGGATAGGCAGCGACTGCTCGTTCCCACCAGTCGCTGCGCTCTTTGCCCTCAAGCTCTCTAACAGAGAACTCCAGAGGCAGAGGTCCATCTTGGATCATGACCATGGGGTCGGCGACGAGATTGGCATACCAAGCTGGGTGATCGGGAGCGCCACCCTTGGAAGCGACGAGTGCGAAATGGCCCTCGTGCTCAACGCGCATGAGTGGGGTCTTTCTCAGATTGCCACTGTTGACCCCGCGGTGGGTCACGATGACCACGGGCAATCCGGTGTCGAGCAGGGTGTTGCCTTCGGTGCCACCAGAGCGCTCGTAGGCCTCAACCTGCTCGCGCACCCAATCAGAGGGACTCGCTTCGTATGTTCCGCTGAGTGCCATGGATTGACCTTAACGCCTGCACTGAGTCCGAAGGCCTCAGGAATCTCCTAATCTGCAGCTTGTGGCCCAACGCATTCTTACGCTGTGCACCGGCAATGCTGCGCGGTCAGTGATGTTGGGCGTCTACCTTGAACAACTCGCTGAATACAACGGTAGCGATGTGAAGATCCGCACCGCTGGCACGCTGACCATCTCCCAGCAGCCCGCTGGCCTTCGGGTGCGCTCTGCACTGCAGACCATTCCCGAGTTCTCTGATTTCTCTCTCGGCTCACATCGCTCAACGCAACTCGATGATGAGCTTGCCGCCTGGCCTGATCTCATTGTGGCCATGGAGCATGACCACATCCGTTACGTGCGCGCTCGCCACCCCGAGGCAGCAGCTCGCACGGCAACCATCTACCGACTCATTGAGGACCTCGGATCCAGAGCAGGGAATCTCGCCGAGCGCATGAAGACCCTTGACCTCGCTGGCCCCGGGTTTGAAGCAGACCGCGAAGTTATTGACCCAGCCGGTGGTGAAGCTGAGCAGTACGAAGCCTGTGCAAAAGAGCTCTGGGAGCTAGCTCAGGTGTTGCATGGGATTCTTGACGAGGCTGCTCAGTCTGGCTGAACGCCACGAAGGCCGGACCACGCGATCTCGGCCGTATGCCGGGCAACCGCAGCTGCTTGAAGGTCGAGTTCTTCAAGGCTGAATTCATGTCCGGTGATGGAGTTAAGCCAGTGGCGTCCTGCGCCTTCGGCTAGTCCAACGATGGAGGCCGCGGCCATCATCCGGTGGTCAGGCGATAGGCCAGCATTAATCAGAGGATCAACAGCCACGGCCATCGCCACGTTGACCTGCTCAAGGGCAAGGTTCAGCTCTTCGTCGTCAGGAGTCTCACGGCT
>Ga0114962_10001168_pt1 | contig 22882 bp, 32 predicted proteins | sample C_130820_MF_Meta_FD_87017 | JGI IMG/M metagenome (GOLD analysis project Ga0114962, IMG submission 87017) | Freshwater microbial communities from Lake Croche, Canada to study carbon cycling - C_130820_MF_MetaG | ecosystem: Environmental > Aquatic > Freshwater > Lake | place: Lake Croche, Canada... | reverse complement strand
GTGAAGTGTTTTTTAAAATATACAACGTCAATATTACAAAATAAAGGTATTTATTAATATGATTAACGAAGAAGTTTTATCGGAGAAATTAAAATATTTGATAATCATGAACGCCAAACCTAAAATGTTTGACATCATGACAGTACACATTGAATTTGAATATATTGACCAAAATCAAACTAAATTATCAGGTTACGATGTAGATGTTAAATTTGATTATCAAGGTCCTATAGAGTTTAATTTATATTCTTTTGCTCAGGATATTAAAATAATGTCAGATAAACTTGAAAAGTTTATAAGCGAATACGTCATAACTGAAGACGGTAAAATTGTTAGTTCATCAAAATCAAATTGTTATACAACAGACCCCATAATTTTTTCAATAGATTACCAAATTGACGAAAAACATGTTTTTGATTTGGGATACAAATTTAGATACGACAACGATTAATATGAACGATAAATTAAAAAGATTAGCCAAAAAAATTGTAGATTTACTACCAAACGCAGATATCCAACAGGATTTATACGAACATTTTAAAGATTTGATGTTATCACAAAATGAATATTTTCAATTCGTATCAAATTCAAATAAAATTAAATTATTTTTTTATGTATGGTCGTTGAAACGATCAAACAATTTTGAAATAGGTGATTCTCTTTTAAATAGAATTTCATTCGCCCATCTTATGACAACTGTTGGTAATAATCACAATGAAATATGTGGGGAATGTGGTGAAAGTGGTTATGTTAATTGTTATAACTGTGATGGTATTGGTAGCATTGATTGTGACGTTTGTGATAGTTCAGGTGAAATGGAATGTCCCCATTGTTATGGAAGTGGAGAAATAGAAGATGGTGGTGAAATGGTAACATGTGCTGAATGTGCTGGTGAAGGAATTGTATCATGTGACGAATGTGGTGGAGATGGAAGAATGGATTGTAATAACTGCACTGGCGGTCAAGTGACTTGTGACAATTGTGATGGAAACGGAGAGGTAGAAACAGAAGAATTGGATTATGATAGATATTATATCTGCACCTGGAATAAAGAAATTAAAGATAAATGCGAACTAACAGAAGGAATACCAAGACCAACAATGAGCGAATATGATTTTGATAGACTAAGAAATCAATATATCATATTAACATATACAGATGACCACGCAAATTTAATAAAACAAATAATAGTAAATGAAGTATATTGTATTTCATATAACGATAACCCAACCTTACTATCAGGAACTAAAATGAACCTATTTTGGCAAGACCCAAATAAAGATATATTTGAATTATGAGCAACTTAAAAACATTTCTTAAAGTATTAAGTAAAGTTGGATACCCAAATCCCGACACAGAATCTATTGCCAAAATGATCAACTATAATTTGGAAGATTTTCTTCCTGATTTAGTCGCTGAACTTGGACAGGAAAAAGCCGATGAATTCACAGAGAAAGCAATCAACAAAATGTCAACTCCAAAAGGTATAAAGGTTACCAACATTTATGATTACCCAAAACAATATGCATATATTGATCTATACAATCCACGTCTTGATTTAGAAAATGATGAAACAACTGTCTTATGTAATTGGAGTTGGGGTGATACTAATTTACTATCCCAAGATGATGATGGAAATGAAACTTACAAAACAATTGAAGAAATAGGAGATGACGTTGGAATGGGTGATTGGGCCGAATACGATGAACTAATTGACGAAATTAAAGAAGATTGTAATAAATTAGTTTTTAAGAACTGTGGTTTTGGTATCTGGTGGGATAATTAAATCCCTGACCTTAAAAAATAAAAAAAGAGAGACCAAAGTCTCTCCTTTAGGGCCGTACTGGTTCAGTACAACTACCACCACCAAATTTTAAAAAACTTGGAAACCTTTACCTAAAACTTGATTGACAAGTTTTTCAACATCCTCTGATTTCATATAACCAATAACATCATCACTACCCTCAGGATAAAAGAATTTTGTAATAAATTCACCACTCTTCTTATCTATAATCGCAATCTCAAAATCAGTTTCAAAATTACCATACAATCCACTTCTACCCCCTACAATTGAAAATTCAATCTCATCATTATAAAGTCGTGTCATCTTACCACCATCTAATGGGTGTGGTTTAGACCATTCAATTATATTTTTTACAGTTATCATTTTTTATTTATTAATTGGTTTAATTTAACATTTAATAAATCAATATTGTATTGGTCTTTCTTTGACTTATCACGTTTAGATTTAAGTTCTTTTATCAACTCTCTAATTTGAATTTCTTCGTTAGTTTCAGTTTCAACAACCTCAGCCTCAGTTATTTCATCCTCATCATACTCATCATCATAATAATCCTCATCATAATAATATTCGTCTTCTCTTTGTCGTACATAACTAGGTTTAGTTTCTTCATTACTAGAAGCTTTCACACATAATAGTATTAAACCTATAATAAATAATGTTGGTATTTCGTGTGTCATTTTATTACTTCTGCCTCTATTTTTGATTTATTAATTGTTTTAATTTAACTTCCAAAAGACCTATTATATCCTTATCTTTTTGACTTTTATATGATTTATTTTTTAATTCTTTGATTAATCCTGAAATATAAGTTTTCTCATCATCATTTTTTTTAGTCACTTCAGATTCTGTAATGTCTCGTACGTCATCATCATACTCATCATCATACTCATCATCATACTCATAATCATCATACTCATCATCATACTCATCATCATACTCATCATCATACCCATCATCATACCCATTCTTAGATTCACTGAAATGCAAAATAATTGAAATCACAATCATTATAATTCCAATATATAGTATTGTTTTATCTTCTATCATTTTGTTACTTCTGCCTCCATTTTTGATTTGTTAATTAAATGATCTACTAACGTATAGTTATCTAAATTTGTAGTGATAATGGAACTAACCAAATGTTTATAAGGAACATGAACAAAAAAATCAACTCCATTAAAAAACGTTAAGTCTTCTTTCATTGAAATACACCCTTGTACCATTTTAAGAAATAACTTAAATTGAATTGGATTAACAAAAGTTTCATCCAAAATATTTCCAAAAGCCTCATGTTGAATCTTAATATTATGTGAGTTCATTGTCATACCTATTTATTTAGATTACAAAGATATCGATATAATTTGAAATAAAAAAATATTTATTCTGAATATTTATAAGAATGCTAGAAAAAGATTTAGAAATGTTGGAAACAATACTTAAGGACATGAAATACTCTCCGTCCTACATTACTATGTTATTAAATCATATGGTAAAACAATTAGATAATTCATCTCTAACTTATTTTACACCACAATTTATTTATTCTGTATTATCTTTTGAAGAAGGTAGACATAAGGCAAGACAAATATCAGAATACTTTGAAGATTTAAAAGAAAAAGGTTTTTACAAGAACACATTACAAAAAACAATAGATAATTCCCCAACATTCAGTAAGTTCAAATAAAAAAAAACCCTAACGTAGAAACGTCAGGGTTAATTTGGCATCAAGGTTGAGAATACACCTATCATTGAGAATCTTTACAGGAGATTATTGTTTCCTCCGATTTCCACTAACTTTTGATTAGTAACCCTCATTACCGATTGGTTAGACCAATCACTCCTTAAGATTTCAACTACTCTCTCATTACTCAACTCTCTTCAAACTTGCGGTCTGATTAATCCTTGCGGGATTAGAGGTCTTTGGTGAAAATACATTTGAACTTGCGATTCTCATGTGCCACGGACAACCCGTGACTGTGTAGGTAACTTTCACTGAAATCTGATAGACACTTTCGCTTAATTGATTTTTAATTTCTTAAATTGCATTAAGTTAATTGTGTATGGATGTATCAAAGTAGTGGTCTACCGTAAGCTCAGTTGTCTTTTGAACAACCGAATACTAAACTACTCTGTAAGATGTCCCCACCTTCATATTTCAAGAAATCTTCGTAACACATACTCTTGGTAGAGTTAAGGTTAGGTCAATTCAGCACCACCTGTTAATTAACTTGTCTTTCGACTTTAAGACTTCTCTTATATTGGAACCCGCAATAATATAGTTGGAAATATATTTCTCACATGATTCCTATGGGTTATTCTTATTGTTCTTCCGAACTCAGTCCGAGAATCCACATTCCCGAACCATCCGACCACTTTCTCTACAGTGTCACCCTCGATACTAAAGGTCAGACGATATCCCACTCGTGTACTCAAGTCCAATTTATTAGACCGCAAAATCACTTACACATGTGATTCCACTTTATCCTACTTTCGTAGTTTATTTAATGACCATACACGGCCAATTACCTTTTATTAGATTAGTCTCATAATCAACCCGAAGGTCTCATAATCAACATCCAAACGGATAATATTTTTATTCAAAGAACTTTTCTAAAGAATGAAGAAAAGGGGACACTTTGCGACCAAGTAAACTTGGAACCTTTACTACCCCTCTCCTTCATTTGTCTTACAAAGATAAGTGAAAGTTTTGAAACAATCAAATCTTTTTGTAAGATTTTTTTTGAACTGATAATACAACGAATAATTCTTAAGACCCCCTACTCCTAATAGGACAGGTTTATTCGGTTATCATTTCAAAGAACAAATAACTCTCGTCGTTTGTTTTTCAAAGATAAGAAGAATTTTTCAATTCGTCAAATCTTTTTTTATGAACCCAAAAGAAGGAATCTGCGAGCCGATGTTGGATTACTTTTATACCTTCTATCCATTCGGGTCTCTCACCCAACGTAACTGAAATATTTCATCAGCATCCCTCGTCAAATTATGGTTCATTTTTAAGAAAAAAAATCTGTAAATTGTTGCCTGTGTGCGGCTATTACAGCTTATCGCAGCTTACCACGTTTTTTCTTTAGTTGCGCAGGGTGGGTTCGAACCACCGACCTAAAGGTTATGAGCCTTCCGAGCTACCGCTGCTCTACCGCACAATTTAATATATTAATGATTACAATCCCACTTCCCCACGGTCACCTATCCACGTCATGCGCTGGTTGTACCAGCGGGTGTAATCAATATTTTAAAAGAACTTTTGTTTTAAAGAAGTCCTACAAGCTTCAGTAATTCTCTCGAACAACACACTTGTAGGACGATTGTTTCACAAAGATAAGAAAGTTTTGGGAAACTATCAAATTTTTATGAAACTATTTGTTGGGGTGCTCACCTTTTTAGGTGTGGATATATAAATATCATCATTTTCACCAAAGTCTTACAAAGATAGTATTTTTTATTAAAAAAACATATTATTAATGAGATGTTTTTTTTCATATAGTTTTATTTTACATTATATTTATATTATATGAGAGTTAAAATTAATAACAATATTTTTAAAACCAAAACATTAATTGACGAAAAATCCCAATCAAGGGGAATGATGGGTAAAAAATTTGATAAAACTTTTAATGGATTACTTTTTTTAATGGGTGGACATAAACAATGTTTTTGGATGAAAGATTGTTTGGTTAATTTAGATATAATAATAATTAAAAATAATGTAATCGTTAATATTCATCATGACTGCCCTCCGTGTAATGAAAATGATTGTCCAAGTTACTGTGGTAACGGAAATATTGTATTGGAAATCAAAGGTGGTCTATGTGAAAAACTTAATATTGAATCTGGTGATTCAGTTGAATACCTATTTTGATTCTGCAATCTTTTCTTTTAATATATTTTCAAACTGATGAGCAATCATTTTCGTAAACTTAACTGAAGGTGAATCATCTTTTTCAGAATCGTACTTATATTGACCTTGAGGTGGTCTCTTACCTCTACCAAGATAATTTAATCCTGAAATATTAGTAATACATTTGTGTCCACCTGAATTGGCCTGAATTAAATCCCACGCATTAATATTAATCTTATCCATCATTGCAATTTCTTGCTCAGATAAATCTTTGAATGGTTTCTCCATCATCTCCTTAACTTTATTTAACGCTTTTTCTCCACCATCCATAAACATAAATTTACCACCATATAATGCATCAAAATCTTTGAATGTAAACCCAACACTTTCAGGTCCTACACTTGTTTCACTAACCCATTTCATTGTAGATAATGGTATATTTTTTTGTTTCAATTGTCCCTCCCATTTTGATAACACCTCTTGAGCTATTTCCCCAAGATTAACACCCTTAAGTTCTCTATCCTTCTTAAAAGGATTACACGATGCTTGAACCAATCCCATCGGCCAAGCCATAATAAGAAAGTCTGCCTCAGGATTATTTCTAAATGGAGTATACCTATCATAAGACCCAGGTTTAAACATACTACCTCCACCATATTGGAAAATAATATTATCATTAACTCTTGGAAAGTCTTTCATTTTTGTTTTGTAATCTTCTGCATTTTTTTGTAATTCTTCTGGTTTTGCCGCATTTGTTCTTGTCATCCAACTCTTAATGTTATTTAAAATAGACATTAGTGATGGTTCAGAATCCATAACTAACCCTTCAAGAAATCCTGGTTTATTTTTAAACGCCAATAATAATTTGTTAATAACAAACCCTAACATCATTTTATTCTTTTGTAATGATTTTTCTTTATCATATCTATAAAGATAATTAACAACTTCATCTGGTGTTATATTATGTTTCGCAAAATCAGCAGAATCTACCGTATTAATTAATAGAATATCGGGAGATGGAAATAAATCTTTTGGTGATACCACTTGAGATATTGTCTCAACATTTGAACGGGCTCCTCTAAATTGTTTTGAAGTTCCTTTTTCAACACCTACTTGTCTATCATGGTGGTCTGTATGAATTACAAACATTGGCTTACCGTGAGCAAAATCAACTAACACAGGCATTATATCACCTGTTGCATCATTCTTTTTAACCGAAAATTCTTTATCACCATATTGAATAATATGAGCGTCAACAACATCAATACCATTATCTTCAAGATATTTTTTCATTGCAATTGCAGTAGTTACTCCATCCAAATCTTGGTGAAAGTAAATTTCTGCTTTAGGATATCTTTTCTTTAAAGCCGAAATATCTCTTATACCTGTTTCTTTCAATAATTTCTTTATCATAATGCTCCTAATGCTATTTTACCAAGTTGACCACTAAACATGCTACCCATTAAACCAGCTAATGGATTATCTGCCGCTGACTGTGCGGTTGATGATTGTGTTCCAATGTTTGTTGTTGATGATTGTGTTGCAGTATTTGTTGTTGAAGTTTTATTTCCTCCATTAGGATTATAATTTTGAGCGATATAATCACTAATTTTTGGATCACTTGCGATTTTTTTTCTAAATTCAGCATCATCAGACATCTTTCTTTCAAATGTTGTTAATGAAGGAACTCCAAATTTATTTAATAAATTATTTGCAGAAATAAATTTTCTAAACGCATTTCTTCTATCTTGTCTGGCACCAACATTTAACCACCATGTTTGAATACCTTTTTCAGGTAAAACACCATTTTTTGCAAAATATTTTGTTAATCTTTGTCCTTGATAATAATCTTTCAAACCTGTCTTGAATGATCCACCAGCAAGAGCTTCTTTACCACCAGCCCTTAAACCTGCTAATGCTCCACCACCACTTATTTCACTTAATCCATTTTTTAATTTTGATCCTAATTTAGCATTAACTTTACTAACACCTTCAACTGTTTTTTCAACTGCCGATGAATTTACATATTTACCCAAACTAGCAAATTTAGTTGCCGCCTCAGGATTTTTTGCCAAATATTGTGTTAATTTCGCACCACCTTCTTTCATCGCAATAACACCTTCTCTACTACCCTTAAATAATTTTATAATTGGTGATGCAATCCATTGACCGACACCAGGTATGAGACCAATTAACATTAAAGCGGCATATAATTTTTCACCCTTATAAAGATAATAACATATTAAAGCAATATCCGCAATCTCTCCAATTACAGGTATAAATCCGGCAGCCATTAATATATTCTCAAAACTAAGTAAAGACTCATTAATCTGTTGTGTTTCACTAATCAAATTAAGTTGTCTTTTGGTTATTATTATATCACCCATCTTTTTATTTATAAATATCCTTATAAATAAAAAAAGGGTCATAAGACCCTTTAATTATAATTCTAACTTAATTTGTTTGTTTCTATCTACAAAGTGTTGTACTCTTTCTTGAGCGACTTTACAATAATTGGGACTCAATTCAATTCCAATCCATCTTCGTCCACTAATTTCTGCAGCAACCATACTTGTTCCACTACCAGCAAATGGGTCAAGAATAATGTCATTTTTATATGTTAAAATCTTAATTGCCTTCATAGGTATATCCATTGAGAATGTTGCTTTAGTTTGTTGTTTGGTGTCAGCAAAATATTCCCATTGTCCGTAGACTAAACTCATAAACTCTTTCTTATCTTCTTCCTGATAAACCATCTTCTTTTTTATTGTACCATCCTCCTGTTCAATATCAATCATCTCTCCTATCCATTGTGGTTCACCTTTAATCTTTTTGATTCGGTCTTTCTTGTAAGCTAAGATTACACACTCTTTAGGGTTGTATATATAAGGACTACTTGGTGACATCCATGAACCCCACGCTGTGGTCTTACTTCTATGTGGTGAATTTTCATCAAGGTCAACTAGACCATAGAAATTAAACCCAACCTTTTTCATAATCGCCCAAAACTCAGACATAAACAATACTCTACCTCCTCTACCCTGTACATTAACTTCATATGGGATATTAACTGCAATTCTTCCATCATCTTTCAATACTTTGAATGCTTCAGTTAACCATTGTTCGGTGAATACCCAATAGTCTTGCATACTCATTTCATCTTGATGGGTATCATAATCAATACCCACGTTATATGGTGGTGATGTTACTATCAAGTCTACACAAGACTCAGGAAGACTCGCCATCACTTTAACACAATCCCCATTAATTATTTTATTTGTTTCTAACATTATAATTTACCTTCTTGTTTTAATTGTTCCCTAATTTTAGTTGCAGATATTTCACTTACTTCTTGTGGTGGTATATGTTCAATAACATCGTATCCAACACCTCTTCCAAAGTTCACTGATTCAATATCAGGAATAATCATCACCACAACTCTTCCTTCATTAATAAGTTCCCAAAGTTCTAAATTAATATTTTTTTGTACTTCCAAAGCACTGAATGGATTTTTATCATCAGGTGCAATGTCTCTAATAAGAATAAGAATATTTTTTCCTTGTTCCAATCTTTGGTCAATTAACCATTTATGGCCTGCGTGCCACGGTTGCCATCTTCCGATGAACATTGAAAATTGTTTACCAGAATTATTTTTTAATTTTGGGTCACCTTCTACATGTATTTTTTTCATATTAATATTCGTAAGATATAATTGTTTCAGCACATTCTTTAACTGTTTTATTATCAGTATTGATATCCACAAAAATATCAGTAGGAACTTCATAGTTTTCAACAAAAAACTTTTCACGTCCCCTAATTTCAGTTGTATGAACATAAAACTCAACAAGATTATCACCCATTTTTTTCTTAAAACTTTCTCTTTGGTCTTTGTAAGGTGACACCAAAGACACAACAACATTATTTCCTTTAGATACAAGATATTGTGAGATTTTTTGAGCTAACTCAACATTATTTCTTCTACCTTGTTCAGAGTAATCCTTATTATTAAACAATTCTCTGATATCATCACCATCAACATTTAATGAATTTTGAGGTAATAAGTTATTACAAATGTATTTTGCAATAGTGGTTTTTCCTGCACCAGGTTGTCCTGTTAGCCAATAAATTTTAGCCATTTTTTTCTAAATTTTTAATTTTTCTTTCAAGATACCATAAAGCTTTTTTCAGGTCTTGAAGTTCTTTATCTTTTTTACCTGCTCTTGAGATATACTTTACAGTATTTCCAAGATGGAAATCTAAATCCCAAGCCTCAATAACTTCGATAACTTCATATTGATTGTTTTCACCGAACTGATAATGTTTAGGGTGATTAACCATTTCTTCACTCATTACTTAGATTTTTTTTCAGGTTTAGACCCTTTCTTATAAGGTTTTCTTTCTACTTGGTCGGTTGGTTTATCGGTTACTTGTACGGTTATTTCTTCAACAACTTTTTTACCTCTTAATAATTTCCATTCTGTTTTGGAAACATATTGCCAACTACTACCGACCATATAATGTGCGGTTTTGTCGTCAACTCTTTTAATTTCTCCGATTTCAACTTCTTTTGTTGATCTGGTTGCTTTAATACATTTCATTGGGCATTCCTCCATGTTTTTTTTATTGTTATTAATATTTCTTCATCGGTTTTCCCTTCACAGAATAAATCATAGATACGTGAACTAATGTTATCTTCAAAGAATAACATATCGCTTTTACCATAATAACCTTTCAGATTATTATTTTCTAACGCAGTAATACAGTATTTTAGGTTGATTGTTCTTTTGTTGAATCCCATTCTATAATGATAGACAAATTACTTTTCAGAGTCAAAGTTTTTTATCTTTTCTATGTTAACTATTTGAAATACATATGCCATTATTTTCCTTTTCATAATAGGAATTAGCGTTTCATTCATTGGGAATTTGTGTGATGTTTTCATTTCAAATACAGGAAATTTATGATGTTCTCCCGATTCTTTCCAAGTTGAATAAGAATCAATAATCTTCACAAGATTAATATCTTTTGGTTCATCGCTGAATATTAATTTCAGATGAGCCTTATTATTAATCTCATTTCCTTTTATTTTTTTTATTTGATATTCCCAAACATAAAGTTTGTTATCGTATTTTTCATAAAAAAATATATAACCAATTCCTCCTGATAAATTATGTTTGTTTTTTTTAAGTGAAACAGATAGTGAATCATATGCCATGTTCCAAATAGATTTAGCCATGTTAAACGCATCAAATAATTTTCCACCAGAATATTTGATGGTCTTATCTAGTTCATCTTCTTCCTCAGAACTTAAATCTCTTGGTTTCTTGGGGTAAAGTTCCTTTAATAAAATTTCATCGTCACAAGATTCAAATTTTTTATTTGTTAATAATAAAGTATTCTCTTTAACAATTGATTGTAGATTAGCAAGATGTAACGATAATTCAACAAAATCAGGATATATTTCCAGTTTATCAAATCCTTTCTCACACTTCTGTAAGTAATCTAATAAAGTATATTTGTTATATTCAAAATCAACTGGTTCTTTGAATAACCATTCTGGATTAAGCTTGAATAACATTTTCTTTTTCCTTCCCATACCTCAAATATAACATTGTAATTTATGTTAATCAATTCTGATAATATAAAATAATTTATCCTGAACATATATTTCATCAGCATTTCCATCATAACTACTTATTGTATGCCCATATCCATCAGCATCTATTACTCCTTGAATAAAATCGTCTTTATCAATATAATCTTCCCAATTTAATCCGAATGTTTTCATAAATTCTTCTGGATCATCCCTTACGTCACTAACTAAATCATCAATTTTTTCAGTGATTAGGTCTTCAGGAAAGTCTCCTGATGGGTTTTCTTCTATATCTGTAATCTCACTTTCCATCTCTTCAATTCTTTCTGTCATCTCATCAATCTTTTCTTGAACATCGTCATCATCTTTTCCTCCGTCCATCTCATTCTCAAGTCTATCTATTAATGTTTGAGTTTCTATTATTCTATTTTTCAATATTTCAATCTCTTCTTCTTCTTCATTAGATAACTCCCTATCTTCATCACTAAAATAAGAATCAGGATTATTTCTTACATCATCATCATAAACATCTTCAGCATAATCTGCAACTCTATCAACATCAATATAATCTCTGGCAAAACCATTACTAAATCCGTTATACCCTATATCATCAATTAATTGGTCAACATAATCATAACAACTACTTTGCATCTCATCCTCATCACCAACACCATACGTGTTACCATCTACATTACTATTAAAAACCTCAAACTGAGTTAAATCATAATGACTACCTACAGGAATTACATTATAAACATCTATCTTATTTTTATATTCTTCAACCTCATCTTCCAAATCACTTATTTCATTCAATAAATCTGTTCTAACTTCTTCATCTGCATCATATTCTGCTTGTAGTCTTTCTATCTCATCTTTTAATCTTTGTATTTCAATCCTATCTTCATTTGTTAAAACTTCAACCTCATTATCATCAACCAATTGGTTTAATAATGCATGAGCCTTTAATCCTTCTTCAGAACAATTTGGTCCTAATTCCCACTCGCCTTCCGTTCTTCTTTCTTCTGCAGCGTCTTGTTTTTCTCTTAATATTGCTTGAGCTCTTAATTTATTTAATCTTTCGTTTTCTTTTTTAGCTAACTCTTTATCTCTATAAATTTTAAGTTGTTCACTATATTCTTGTTCTAAGTATGAATTAATATTCCCCATTATTTCATCATACTTTTCTTTACCTAAAATTGCTGGCAATATTTTTGTCTCCTCATCCTTCGCGTCATAAACAATTACATTGCCATCAAACTTTTTTAATACCGCAATTTTATATAACGGGTCACTAGTTGACTTTGTTTTATCTAATATGTAAAATAATTTACCATCTTGATTGTATTGTTTGAATTGATAATCAGAATCTGCTGCAGTACACCATTTAGTTCCTTTACCATAATAACACGACGCATCATGAGTTAATGGATTTACCACAAAAAATCTATCATCTTCATGAACAACATTACCTCCCTCAACTTTTCTAACATTTCTTCTTGGCTTATTAGCATATTCATGCAATGCATTATATAACTCAGTAATATTTTTATATGAGTTTATATCTGTTAATGGAAGATTTGAAGATATTTTTTCAAATTCTCTTAAATATTGAACCAATGATTGGAAATTAGTTTGAAAATTTATAGATTCAAAATGTTTACCAACCCAATCTAAAAATTTTTTTGGTACATTATCTACAATTTTATCTAATTGTTCTGGAGAATATTTTTTACCATATTTGGTTTTGAACTCGTCTACTCTGCTTTCTAATATTATTTCTGAAAAATCCATTAGTCTTTATTTGATAAATATGTTTTTAATCTTATATTTCTTTTAAAGATGATATTTATTACAATAAACTTACTAAAAATTAATTTACATGGGATGCGGATGCAAAAAAGGTAACGAAAGTCAACCACCGGTACAATCAAATGTTCAACAAGCAGCTCCTCCAAAGCCAAATGTTAACGAAGATGTTAAATCGGCAATCAAAAAAACAATTGAAAAGTATTACAATGTCAATAAGACAAATACTAACGGTTGGGTTAAATAATAGTCTGATAAAAAACATTTAATCAAGGGGCAAGAAATTTGTCCCTTTTTTTGTATTTATATGTTATGGAATTACAAGATTTTATAGATGATTTTAATAATGGTGGAACTGAAGCTAAAAGTTATTTTAACGACTATGATACTTTTTTTAAAATTCTTGAAAAAAGAGGTTTGATGAACCAATTAGATATACAAGGTTCGAACATCGGATATCTTCAAAATGAATTGTTAAGATATTTTTATGCAAAAGATAAGCCAAAATTTTATCATTCATTAAATTTAATTTTAGGTGATGTTGAAATTATTGATGGTGTCGCTTATTTAGTTTTAGATTCTCCAGGTGAACTGTCCAAATTATTTTGTAATCATCGTAATAACGATATTTCAAGAGACACTATTGAATCAGTATTAGATGGAGAATACGATTATGATTATTTTTCTAATGTAACCGATGATGTTTATAGAGATGTTATTGAAGAATTAACAAAAGAAAACATTCTTTATCTAAAAGAATATATTATTAAAACTTTAGATGGCAAACAAATTGAACCTAATACAGATGAATTAGAATTAATTGCGTCAGAACAAGGACATCCAAAATACGTTGTTGTTAATCAAGAAAATATTGATAGAATATTTGACGATAAAGAAACAATGGAAGAACTTTTAGATGATGAATTGAACTCATTAAAAAGCGAACTATATAGTGTATACTATAGTGCATACAATAATGCTTATGGTGATATGGTTTATGATAAGATATGGTCTGAATTAGACGATATTGTCGTTCCACCTGGTGAATATACATATTCACCACACCCATATAAAAAAGATACTGAAATTCAAAAATACAAAATAAAAATTTGGGACTTTGATAATAAAGTTTTAGACTTGATTAGTTCAAGTGCAAACAACTCTTTAGAATATTTCGGGTCATTTTTAGATAGTTACGCAGATGAAAACTCTTGTTTAAGTCCACGTATTGATGATTACCCCGACCATAGAAAAATTGATGCCAATATAAACGAACACTTCAAAGATTACATTTAAAGTATTTATATTAATGATTAATCAAATAACCATAAAAAAAGTATTATTGGAATTGAGAGGTGAATTACCGCCAAAGAAAGCCCCAAAGAATATTAGAAAAATATTAGACCAAATTGAATTGTTTGAGGTCTACCCAAGAATATTTGCATTGGTTATCAAAGATGATAAGTTAAGGTCAAGAGTGTTCTTAAGATACCAAGAGTTCTACGAGTCAGATTCAGACGCATTCAGAGGACAAGGATTTAAGTGGAAAGATTATATTGATTTTTATAAAGAGAAGACCAAGAAGGACTATTTCTCTTACCACGAGGATTTTGCAGGTTATAATGTTCCTTGTGATACATTGGAAGCATGCATGACAAAAATACCCGACCTTAACATATATGATATGATTATGTTTAGCGTCGTTGATACCATTCACAATGTTGTTGGTTCAGATAAATATTATCTTATCGGTATTGACCAAAGCAATGGTGAAGACCCATCATTAATATATCATGAAGTTGCCCACGGGTTATGGTTCTCCGATCCAATATACAAAGCCAAGATGACCAGAGTTATTAACAAGATGGATCCAAGAGTTAAACAACAGATGTTAAACAAAATTAGAGGATATGGTTATGGTGATAATGTATATGAAGATGAACTTCAAGCATATTTATCAACAGGACTTGGATCAGAAATGAGAGGGATTAGAAATATTAAACCTGAAATGATTAAGTTTAATGACGTTTTTGAAAGATATACCAAAAAAATTAAACCAAAAAGAATTCCAATTGATTGGAGCACAGATTTAGATAAATAATGAAATTCTTAAACATATTAAATACCGTTATATCCGAACAAAAAAGATTTAAATTTGATCCAGAAACTTATGCCAACCTAATAGCATTAACAGATAAACTGTGGTCAATAAGGAATAGAGAATTTAAAAACAAAACAAAAGTTGACCAACTCCAATTCAAAACATCTGATGGTTCAGATGGATTAGTTCAATTTTATATTAACCCAAGATATAAAAATTTTGGTGAATTAGATACAAGACCGAAAGGTTCAAGAGACCCATTAGATTTAGTTATACAATTAAATCCTAAGTTGTATGGTTCAAAGAAAAACTTATTCTTAACCATATACCATGAGATGTTACATGCCACAGACCCATCACAATCTACAAAAATGAACATGAAGTTTCAATCAACTTATAACGATAAGTTTGATAAAACTTATTGGGGACATAAAATCGAATTCAGAACAATAACAAATGAATTTTTAGAGGCACTTGTAAACGAATTTTTATTAAGAAATCGTAGATTAAAAAACTTAAATAATAAAAAATTCTTATTACAATCATTAAACAACATTATAAATTATTTTGCCAAAAATGAAAAACTTTCCAAGCTATCAATAGACATTCTTAATAGATTAAACGATGAAAATATTTCCGACAATAGAATATCTAAACTACTTGGAGATATTGAAATGGATTACCCTCAAACAACTGATTTAATGAGGTATAAAGATGAACCATATTATCTAACTTATATTGAAATGGTTAAAAAAAATAACCCTAAAATGTGGCCAAGATTTTTAACCATGTTATACAACACAAAAGGTGAAATTGAAACCTTATTAAATAAGTAATTTAAATTTGTCCAATGATATTACTTTGGACAATTAATACATTTAACCACATAAGACAATAAACTTTAATCATAATTGATATAGTTTATATTCATTTTTATAATTAAATTTATTATAATTTATTAGACAATAAATAACATATAATACATTAATGATTTTAAAAAACCCTAATAGTAGAATTTCAATTGTAAATTTACTATCCGATTTTATTTTATCTAAAATACCTAACAATGAAGACACCATAATTAATATTGTTGATTGCAAAAACTTTTTTGTAATTAAAGGAAAAACTTCTTATAAAGAATTATTAGATACTCCTAAAATAATTGACGAATTTGTTAAAAAGTTTTCAACATATCTCGGTGATTATAAAGTAACTCACACAATAGATTTAATTGAATATGATTGTAAAATCAATAAAATTAATAATATAACTTTAACATATCATAACACTTCAAATTGTTCATACCACTATTCTCAAATAGATGCATTTAATACAAAAAAATCATCTTATGATTATTCTTCTTATTTAAAAGAAATTACTGATGAAGAATTAACTTTCACATCAGAATTTCCTCACGGATATTCATTGAGTCAAGGAAGATCTTTATATTATTATGGTAAACATATTATGTATAATATCCCTAGTAATTATCCAGTATCAACATTAACATTCAAATTATCAACGGATAAAGATGATGATAATGATTACAAATTTTCTGTAACTAATAATAATTTAAACACTAAAGATGATTATTTGAAATCAGCTATTTTAGACGTATTTAATTTTGATTTAACTTGGATTGAATCTGAAATGAAAAAAGTGGATTGGTATAATGAAATACTCAACCCACTTGAAGATTATTCTTTCTTAACTGAAAGAGTTAAAGATTTCATTATTATTTAAATAACACCATTTTTTTTCCTATGTTCATTAATAATGACTAACGCTTCTGTTAATTCATTATAGTCTCTTTCTGGAGCATATAAAAAAGATTCATGGGATTTATCATTTCCTTCAATAATTAAAAGAGCCGGAATCATATCATTATCTGTTATTTCTGCAAATATATCATACTCTGATTTATATTTGTCTATATCTCTATCATGAAATTCAATTCCTTCATTCTTCATCATACCTTTAAAGTCCTCGCAGAATGGACATCCTTTCATAGTGTAAACTACAACTGATAAATATTTCATTAGTTAGATATTAAACTAAGGACTTGGTTAGGTGTCATTACTCCAGATTTAGAAAATACTTCCTTACCTTCCTTAAATATTTTTATTGTTGGTACACTTCTTATTCCCAACTCTTTTGAAAATTCCATATCAGATTCAACATCGTACTTATAGATACCATATGATGGACTCTCTGACTCTTTAATTAAAGATTCATTAACTCTTTCTAAGTTAGATAACATTACTTTACAAGGTCCACACCATACGGCAAATAAATCAAGTACGAAATTTTCTCCTTCTTGTATTTTTTGTTTAATTTGTTCTGTTGTTAGTTGTTGCATTTTTATATTGTTTTAATAATTGTGATATGAATAAATATAATTCATTGTATTGTTCAGATTTATAATAAATAGTTAGATTTGAAATTGTGTATGATTGTGGAATCACTCGGATTTGAACAAATAAATAAAAGTTTTGTTGGCTTTTGAAAATCACTTCTCCAAATTTTACAAAATTACTTTCATCTATTAATCCTTTTTCATATACTCTCGTAAATTTTTTTTCACTCAAGTATTTTAAAAATTCTCCTTTCAATTCATGGCAAGCCAATATTGAAAAAATACCATCTTTTGATTCTAAATTTTGTATGTATTCTGGTTTTATCATAATAAGTCCATTGGAAATGTGAATAAATTATTACTTTCAATATGTTTATGTTCCCACCTGAGTTTACCTTCGTCCCAATAACTATCCGATTCTAAGATTGTACCGTTAGTACATTCTTTAGTTAGTTTGACTGGTTCAAATCTCGGGTCTCTAACACAAGATAATACTGATAGGTCTAAATTCAATAGTACAAGTTCCCACGTCCCATCTAATTTTCCATTGAACTTACCTAAACTTTGTACTCTAAGAATATAAATTACATCGTCTACTTTTGTTAATTTATATTCAACGGTTGCTCTTTCTTCAGAGTCTTTACCACCTTTACGCAAAGAAATAATTAAAGAATTTGGTTTACCTATATACCCCTTAACACAGTTTGACTGTGTATTACTTTCTTCATTATAAGAAGAACTTTTATTCAAAAGGATTGGATAGTAGTCATGAAATATTGGTTCAGAAATTTTTTCATACATATATTCAGGATAGTGTCTGGTATACGTTCCTTGTTTATAATGTTGTAGCTTATCCGTCCAATCCAAGTGTTCCTTTCTAAATTCTGTTTTATCTTCAAATGATGTCCATTTTAGTTCATTTTCTCCACACATTTTAAGTTCCGTATACATCCTGATATGGTCTAAAAATGTGAACATATCTAAGTCTTGATGGATATATACCTGTTTGAATAACCTATAAACTTTTTTCAGTTCTTCCTTTGAAATAATCTCAATAAATAAATCAGGTATATTCATAGTACCCACAACAGAATCTAATATGTCTACAATAACATTCTCCTCATCTTGATTCAACCAATCATCACCAAATAATTTTCTAGCTACTTGGTAAAGTTCAATATTCAATTTAGTACAAGTGTGTAACGCTTTCTTAATCTTTTTACCTGACAACTGATGTTTAATCATAAAAGAATCCACCAATTTATTATCATTTTTCTTTAATAGTTTTCTAATTTCTGGTCCGACTAAAATATCCGCGTAGACACCAAAATTATTTGGATATTTTATTCCCCTTTTATTTAAATAAAATCTGAATAATCTTTGACTAAAATTAAGTTCTTCAAAATTAATCCGTTGGTCAATCTCAAACATGAAACTGGAAAATGCATTCATTACCTCATTATATGAATCATCTGAAAATTGAGATATATTATTTTTTAATATACATTTAAGATTATTTAATGGGTCATTAAGAAATACATTTCTTCTTATCCTTTTGGTACATCTTTTCTTTTGAAAATCATGAATAAATCCAAAATACACATCTCCCGTCTTTATATTCACTGAAACATAATCAACATTTTTGCAAACCTTGAACCATGATTTACCTGCTCTTCTATTCTTATACCCCCGAAATACTTTAAGAGATACTTTATCTTCATATTTTTCAACCACAACCATCACATAATGTTTCATAACTGAATACATGGGATTACTATAATTCTCTATGTAGGTTTTTTCATCTGTAAATGTTTTATCAAAAATAAATAAAGGATGTTTCTCTGTTGGCGGAGAATAATTTGTAACCATAAAATCATCTTCCTTTGTTAAAGAATTTAGATTAACAGGTAATGTATCTTTATAAAGAATACTTTCGTATTTTTCAAAACTTTTCTTATATATCTCTTGTTTCATCATTGCAAATATAGGTAAATAAAAATGGAGAACAATATGTTCTCCATTTTTTTAACAATAAGATTCTGCTAGTTCCCATAAACTGGTGTTAACCTTGTTAATGTTGGAGAAGTTTTTCAACTCCTTCATTGAAACAACCCTTCCTTTTTTTGAATTATACTTCATTCCACCACGAACAAACTTCTCTTGAATTACATTGAAGGTTTTCCAAACACTATTTCCAATATCACCATCTCTTTCAGGTCGTAAGAAATCTTCAATTTTAATGGTAGGAATTGATCCTTTTTCCCAACGAATCATTGCTGATTTATTTACGAAGTCAACCAACTGTCCCTCATTTAAGAATGTAGATTCCATCTTACCAACAGACCTCTGAACGATTGGTAATCTTTCTGCAAATTGGTCTGTGATTTGTCTTACAGTACCCAAGTCAAAATTCATGTGTCTAACAGAAATTGCGTCTGCAACTGAGGTAGGAACGGTAAGTCCGTTAGAACATACTAGTCTGTGAAGTCCTGAACTAACAGAGAAGGCACTAATGCCATTGTGTGAGTTCCTAATCACCGCTTCAATCAAAGAATCTCCTACTTGAGGAAGTTCTCCATTACGAAGACGAATCTCATGTTGAGCAAATTGACCTTTACCCACTTGTTTGGCTGAATAAACTTTCCAACCTGCAATATCAAAATTTTCCACAACTTCAATCGTTGGAACGAAGGTGTACTTATTAGACATTTTTGGGTCAGGACTTGTAGCGAATACTGAAGGTGCGATTTCTTGTAGTGTTTGTATTGATAACATATCTTATTGTTTTGTGAATACAAAGATAATTAAATCATTTGATACCACCAAACTAATTTAAAGAATATCCACCAAAATTTGTTTTGACTAAAATTTTTTCAATGTTTTGATGATATATTTGTTTTTCACCTTTCAACTCAGAACAAATATTCACTAATTGGTCATGAGTAAGGGAAGCATCTTCCCCTTTCTCATGATTACTATACGCAGTTTCTTTAATCTTATTATAAAATTCTTCTTCCCTTTCTTTTGGAATTAAATTCAGAAGATCTTTAGGATTTTCTCTGAAAAATTTTACAAGGTTATTCATGTATATCTCAACATCAACACTCATATAATATTATTTTAAAGATTAATAATTAGTCTTGTAAATCCCACATTCCACCACCCATATCAGTTCCTTTATCTTGGATAGATTGAGGTACTTTAACATTCTCACTTCCTTTAAGATTCAAGAAATATAAGTTTGGTAAATCTACAACACACTCAGGAATTGTTTTAAGTTTCGGATTATTAATTAATGCCAAAAATCTTAACTTAGGTAATGTACAAACAGAATCAGGAATACTATCAACACAATTATCTAATAAAATCATATTTAAGTCTTTAAATCTTCCTATTTCTTCAGGAATTCTTATAAGAACATCACTTTTATTATCTCTATTTTGAATTTGGAATTCTTTTAATGTATCAGGTAAATTCCCAATTAAGTCATCTAAACCATATAAAGCAATAAACTTACCTATCGCTCCGTGACTGAAACTATCAATAACTAATTTCTCTCCACCTACAGTAAGACCTTTTGCAAATTCAGGTTTAAAGAATGTTTTTAATTCCGACATTGGTCCGTTTAATAAAGCAACCAAATCTTGTTGACGGTCATCCTTATCCATAAATTGATTTGATGGGAAATGGAATTGATAACGATTTTTAGGTAATCCTGTTGTCGGAGCAATATCTGGATCATTAGGGTTAAATATCACATATAATGGACCATCCTTAATATATCTATCGAACCATGAAGCTCCTGGTGCAGATGTACACCATCTTGTTTCTTGGTTATTACCACCATAGAAACATGCCGCCTCTTTACCAACAACTCCCTTATCTTTAATTTCAATTACTCTCCAATTATCACCATCATACATTAACTTAGCTCCAGGGTGAACAGGAGCAGTTTTTCTTTCTGCCTTAGTTGTTGATGCTAAAGTCAAATCAAAATCCTTAACCGCATCATATAATTGGTCAGGAGACATTTTATTAATATCTTTCTCTCCTTTAATTTTACTTTTGAATCTTTCAAACTTTTTAAGGTCATCTGTAACTTTATACAAATCTTCCATAAAAGTTTCTTTAGACTTCTTCACCTCTTTATCATACCCATTATCACCAGGTTGTCTCTCAGTCTTTGGAGTTAAATAATTTCTAATTATCCATTGAACATACTTACCAGCCTTAACTTTTTCTAATTCTTTAGAATCAGCAGTTTCAACATCAACATTATTTAATCTTGTTGTTGGATCCGCAGTTACTAACTGAATAAACTCTTGTTTACTCAATTTTGGTTTACTCTTAATACCTTCTTTATCTTGAGAAGGTTTGGTCAAAGCATTGAACAATACCTCAAATCTTGACTGCTCTAGTATTACTGATTTTAATAACGAAGTAAATTTCATCTATAGTACTTTTATTTAATAAATATCTTAAGAACACAAAAGTAATCAATAATTTAATATCAACAACTCAATAGCCATATTTTGTTTCACATTTTTTTTCGCAGCAGCGGCTTTAGCGAATTCTTTACGTTCCCACCTATACTGATTTTCAGGAAACCAATCATGTAATTGTGGAAAATCATAATATGATAAACCAAACTTACCCTGAATCCCATTAAGGACATTTGCTAATCTTTCATGGTCTTTACGGTCAAAATCATGGTTTGAATAATAGTTTTCTGTTTTCCAATAAGGCGGATCCAAATAGATATATGTAGATTCTGAATCATACTTGTTAATAACATCAGCAAAATCCATATTCTCCACATCTGTAATCTTAAGGAAATGTTCCACCCAATCAGGTTTACTTAATTTGTCCCTAAATGAGAGGTATTTAGACCTATATTTACCCTTTAAATCTATAAACGATGAAGTCTCAGGCTTACTACCTGAAAAGACCTGGGTGAGGACGTAAGCATACTTAGCGGCGACCTCATAGTCGTAAGGTTGTACGATTACATTAGTCGCAAATATTTCAGACTGAAATCGTATAAATTGTTCTTTCATCTCAGGAGGAGTAATACTAACCCCCATCTGTTGAACAGGAATCTCATCCAACGCTCTTTGTAATTCAGATGGATTCTGAGCACATTGAAATAGATTATAATTTAATGGATTAAAGTCATTATAAACAACTTTCTTTAGATTTGGGTATTGACTCAAATCCATATTAAAAAAACACCAAAACATGCCAGAGAAGCACTCAAGATATGTTTCCATGTCTTTTGGGTAAAATGGAACTATCCATTTACCAATGCGGCTTTTGCCACCAATATAACTCATTGCCATATTTTAATAATAACACAAAATATT
>Ga0114962_10001161_pt1 | contig 22956 bp, 7 predicted proteins | sample C_130820_MF_Meta_FD_87017 | JGI IMG/M metagenome (GOLD analysis project Ga0114962, IMG submission 87017) | Freshwater microbial communities from Lake Croche, Canada to study carbon cycling - C_130820_MF_MetaG | ecosystem: Environmental > Aquatic > Freshwater > Lake | place: Lake Croche, Canada... | reverse complement strand
GTTAGTAATTCTATCAAACTTCATTTTGATAAAACTGGATCTTGTTAACGATTTACCAATGATAGCAACCGCTGTTGCAACCGTACTGCCAGTATTGGTGCCTCCATCTATAATGATTTTTGGAGCTGTTAAATAACCGCTTCCGGGGTTAAGCAATATGATTCTAGATACCTTGCCGTTAGCAATAAACGCACGAGCAACTGCTCCAGAACCGCTGTTACTAATGATTCTAACAGTTGGTTCTGTTACGTATTTTGTTCCAGCTTGGGTGATAACTATAGATGTTATTTGGAATCCTAAATTATCTAGCCAATGCTTCCACGGATATAGTTTGACATGTTCGTTATCCGATACCACTATGCCATTTTTTACCTGTGTTTTGATAACACTATTACCACTAGCGTTAAAAATTGCTGGCAAATCAAAATCAGTAATCACAGATGAACTATTATCTGTAGATGAATAGTTGCTCACATATTCTCTAACTGTTGTTCTATAAGGCACAACTTCTTTGATGTAATCTTCAAAGTTAGAAAGATTATCGTTGCTGTATGTAACAGTTTGTTTTAATTTACCAACATTGTGTTGTGCTTTTACAAAACTGGTTTTGAACGCCCAGTCGATATACGTTTGTTCAGTGTGGGCATATCTGATGCTGGCAAAGAACAAATCTAAATAACTTTGTTTCAATGTATCAATTAAAATATTGTCTTTTAAGCAATTAAGAATAATTCTTAATTCTTTACTTGCAGTATTGTCATATCCTATTCCATCGAAAGTTGAACCATCAAATCCAATATTATTATTCTTGAAATCATAAAGTTTTTGACTTAATTTTATAGTTCCGTTTTCGATGCCAACAACACTGTATTGCTGTGTCCAATCGATACTTGGAACAGACGAATAGCAAGATAACAATTGCCATCCTTTTGATCCAGCAATTCTAACCTTCAAAGTTTGACCAACCACCGGCTTAATTGTTCCTATTTCTGCAAATGTATCAATTGCATGATCTATTACTGTATACTGATTAAATCCAGTTGCATACCAGTCTATATAATTCCAATAGTTGCGTACATCATAGGATTGTGTTTTTACTCTTACCCAAGATTTAACACCAGTAATTGCATTGGTAATATATGCATAGATACTCCAATTTCCGTTTGCTACCGAGTCTGATTTAACCAAAGCTGAGAAAGTTCTAACTGATAGAGTTGTTGTGCTCTCGACGTAACCTTTGCCGCCATTTAAAATAGTTGCGCCAATAATTTGCCCTGCAACATCAATTATTGCTTTTAATTTTGCGCCAACGCCAGTTCCTGCTACAACTATCGGAGGAACATTAATATATCCTGAGCCCGAAGAAATAATTGTAATTCCAGTTATGCTGCCATTAACAATGATCGGTGCAATTACAGCCGGTTTTGCTGTTGACACTGCAATTATTCGTAGTTCGGCATCAGTATCAACAGTGGTGTCATACTCTCCGGTAAATTTATAAGGAGCAACATCATAATTATCTAATATTGCTATATCTTTTTGTTCGACAATTTGTTCGTTAATAAGTATTCTGTTAGCACGTTCTATAAATTCTTTTAATGCCTCGTAACTATTAACAAACATACTTTGTCTAGGTCTGCTTTCAACACCAAATCGTAATTTAGTAGGCAAGCCTAGATCCGGTACTGGTCTATCTGCTTGATCTTTACCGCATAAACTGTCAAACCATTTATTTTCGATAGTTGCTGGTAAATTGGTATTGGGGTTATTATCAACCAGCTTCCACTGAGCATGTGTATTTTGTGTAGTGTTATCTATCTTCCAATACTCGATGCCTAATACAACATCTGTGCCGCTTAATAAATTTTGACAATTGATCAAGTTGAAAGAATTATTTCCAGTTATGCTTGCAAACGCATAATCTTCTCCTCGAGGATTACTAATCAATTTAGCTATCGAATATGCTGATGTGGTACGACTAGTAACTTCTGGAACTAGTACTTTATTTTTAACCCAGAAATAATATGTATTTTCATAGGCTTTTGTAAATGTGTTGAAGTGTTGTTTAACACTATAAGAATCTGTATATAGCGGTACACCACTGATGCCTTTGGTTAATCCAGTTGAAGTATCAGCTTGAGATTTCCAATCGATTGGGGTTAATTTAGTTTCAACCCATTCGTAAATATCAACACTTGCGCCGGTAGCCAGCATGTTTAATGTGCTGTTACGGTACACCACATCTTCAGCATGATTGTCTATAAATTTAGCAGTACGCAGATCCCACCAAAGTTTAGAAACATGTGGCGTTGTCCATGCAGTTCCAGTATCCACATTAACTGTAGAATTTCCTACGCTGTATATTGCAGGATCATAAAATGTCTTATAACTAATTTCTTGTTCGGCAATTCCTGCAATTTTTCCAAAATTTGGATCAATTACATCTAAGTATTTTATAAGTTTATTATTAGATTTATTGTATAAAAATACCTGTTTAATTTTAGTAAGATCGACTAATTCGGTCTGACCATGTACATTGGCCCAGTTATATTTGCCGGCCTGACGCTCATACGTATAAACTTTGCCAGAATTGGTTTCTGTTATAGATATATTTTGTAATTTATCGTTCAGTAAATCGGTAGCATGAGGTGCGCCCACTAATATCACATCATTAGCAATCGCAAAACTTTGTCCAAAACCATCAATACTGTTACTAACATTAGACAACGATTCTCCAAGAATCCAATTTGTCAAATATCGGGTATATACATCAATTTTTCCAGAATTCAATGTTAATTCTTTAAATTGCAATGCTCCAGCATCAAATGTGGTTTGTAAATTATCATTATCAAGGGTAGTTAAAACAAAAGAATCAGCACCTGGGCTATGGACCAACAATGTCTTGTTGTCGTTAGAGAACTTAACTGTTTTACCAAACAAATCCCCTGGTGCTGAATGTGGATTTTTAATTTCTTGATACAGACTGTATGTATTTGTAGAAATAGCGTTGTTACTGTAGACCAATGCCTCGCCTTCAAAGCCAACTGCATTTGAATATAATGGAGACCCAATTACTAAAAATTCTCCGGTGGCATTGATTTTTACACTTGCACCAAACTGAGAAGCATCTCTAGTAATACTACCGTCACTTATTGAAGCAACACTAACTTTGGCATTAGCACTGATTTCTGATATACGTGTTTTAATTGGATTGGTTGATCCATTTATATTAAATTGTACTAGATCATTTATTGAATAACCTGTACCGTAGTTAGAAATTTTCAAACTAGTAACTTCAGCTACACCTATTAATGAATTTGCCAATGCTGTATTAATTACTAAACTGACACCAGTTGTTACATTGATACCTACTGGCAATACTTGGTCCACTATGTATGTTCCTGTTCCACCAGTACCGGTACCAGTAACTAACAAAGTCGTATTAGAAACTGACTGACTTATACTTACTATCCAGCTGGTAGAAGCTCCTGATACAATGACAGTGTCCGAGGCCACGTTGCTACCAGTTACTTTCATTCCCACTTGTAGATTTCCTCCAGTGATTCCAGAGAATGTCAACGTTGTACCGGATATAATTGCACCGGTCAAAGTGATGCCAGCAATAATTGTTGGACGTTGGTAAATGTAACGACTTGATATTGCAGTTGAATTTAGTGTTTGGCTTGGCGTTACTAGATAAGTTCCAGCGCCTCCGATGCCAGTTCCCGAAGCAACAATTGTTGTGCCTGATACGATACCCGAACCACTTATTTGTTGTCCTAATAAGATAGTTCCGTTAATAGTTCCGCTAGCTGTTAGATAAACCGGAGTGCCTGTTATGGTCGTTGGAACCACTGTTTGTGTTGTACTCACAAGCCACTCTGTGTCGGCGCCGCTGATAACATAGGTTCCGGATATTACACCGGCACCCGATAACACCATTCCTGGAATTAAATCTGCTCCAGATATGCCGGTGAATGTTAGGGTCGTACCATTGATTTCTGCATTTATCAAGGACGCTTGTAAGGTAGTTTGAGTACAAGTAGTTGTTTGATTAATATTAACTGACCATGTGTTTCCAGAGCCGCCGGTAATAAATGTTCCTGGCACTGTTGTATTTCCTACCACAGCCATACCAATTTCTACAGGTGCACCAGAAGATGCCACAAAAGTCAATGTATTTCCGCTTATGGTTCCGTATGGAAGTGTGGCTGTTGTGCATGTTGCTATTTGATTAACGCTGACAATCCAGCTGAGTCCAGTGCCGCCCACAACTGTGGTGCCTGCCGCAACAGATCCACCGCTTAATACTGCTCCAATTTGTAAAGCTACTCCGGTAAACTTTGAAAAAGTTAAAGAAAATCCATTAATTGTTGCTGTGGTCAATGTAGCAGTTATTGTAACAGGCGATCCAATAGTCTGACTAATACTGACTGTCCAATTAGTTCCAGTACCGTACAGCAATGTTGTTCCGGATGAAACACCCGAGCCAGTCAACACCATGCCAGCAACTACAGGATCCCCGCCTGTTACTGCATCAAAAGTTAATTTAGTTCCTGAAATAGTGGCATTATATAGCGATGCCACTCCTCCAATCAATGTTGTCACTGCACCAGTCAGTGTTGATGTACCTTTGGTAGTTATTGTTCCTGTGAATGTGGCAGGTGTATCAAGTGCAGGGTTTGTTAAGCACATTCCCGGTTTGATTGTTTCATACAATGTGGCTGTAATTTGTACACTAGTCACAGATGCAGATATATTAATAGTCCATTTATTATTGGATCCACTGACGATATAGATGCTGTCTGGAATTCCTGCACCTGATAGTGCCATGCCTGGAATTAATTGTGCTCCGGCCAGAGATTCTACTGTAAGAACAGTACCGTTGATAGATCCAATAATTTCTGCAATAATACTGTTATTTCCTGCTGTTATTTTATTAACAGTTAACACATTATCCGACAGTGTTGATTGAAAAATTGCTTTGTTAATTTGTGTAATATATGTTCCGGAAGCAAATGCTGTTGCAGAAGTTGATGAAAATACAGATTGTCCTACCTCAAAATTGTTGATGGTGGTGACTGGGATCACTGTACTTCCAGCTGTTGCGCCGCTCGATGTTGCAGTTGCCAATTTGACTTTTAGTCCGGAGCCTGAACCAATAAGAGTTGTTGTACTGATATCTGCGCCGACTAATGCATTGGCAAATGATATCTGAGACCAATATGCTGACACTAAACTAGGAGTATTTCCTGTTGTGTTGCCCACAGCAACATAGTTGATGCCGCCATAATTTACAGTATCGCCAAGTTTATAAGGAATTCCATCATCACTAGGTGAAGTATAAGTTCTACTTGCCCAAGATAAACTTAATGCAGATCCGTTGCCAATAGGATTTATTACAGTGATACTATCGCCGACTTTGTAATTTTTACCTGGCTGTCTAACACTGATTTTTTGGATTGTTCCATTGGCATTTAATATTCCATCTACGATTAGACCAGTACCTGAGCCACCAGTGGTACTTAAATTTGCCAATGATGAATTTATAAATTTAGTGTTATCGGTTCTAAATCCGTAACCGCCATTCAAAGTCAGTGTGTTGAAGGATTCAACTCCGGCAACTGTAGTCGACTGAGAAACTGTTTGTGTTTTGCCGTTGAGTGTCTGCGATAAATCGTAAACATTGTTAGAATTTAATTTGTAAATGTACACGCTTCCACCAAACGGTGCGCCGATTGCCAATATGGAATTATCGGACGTTACAGATAATGATAACCCATATCCGATGCCGGTGCCATTGTTTACACTTAGGCCAGGACGTACAATTACCCATCTGTCTGCGGTACTGTTTATTGTGATAGAAGAACCACCGTCAAATACTAAATCTGTGGGCCCGCTAGATGAAAATGCGTTTCCAGCATCATATGTAACTGTGGCTATGGCAAGTGCTGATTCGCCGTCAGCATTTGTGTTGGCGACTGATACATTATTATCTATCCCTGCTAGGTATCTTAATTCAAAAACAGTTGCTTGAGTTCCGTAATTGGTATTGCCTTTGGATCCGACGAATAATGTATTTGTTCCGAATTCAAGAGATGATCCAAATTGTTGATCTGTGATGTCGTCACCGCTGGCAATTGTAAACAATAACAAAAATTCATTGTAAGCATCTTTCTGGTACAAGCTCACTGTGCCTGTTTGTGTGCTAGCTGAGTTTAATGCAGATTTATCACAAATAACATTTCCGTTAGGCAAGACCCTGGTAGCCAGTTTGCCGGCTCGAGGATTACCTACTGCTAAAAATTGTCCGTCGGCACTCATTGCCATTGTTTCAGCGAATGTATCAGGAAGATTTGGATCTTGCCCAAAGTCATATTGTGCCATGAACGGGCGAGTTATTGCTTGTTTGAAAATCCAAGTTGGGCCTTGCTTTTCATAAATTATTACTTGACCTGTTTGAGTGGCTACTGCCGCAATCAGTCCGTCTTGACTTAGTGTTACTACACGCCCGTGTGCAGTGTCTTGAGATGTATATGGTTTTTTGATTTCAGCTTGAGAAAATACTGAAGTTAATTCCAAGGATGCCCACTTGCTGGTGCCGTCATCATCGACCCAAATTTTATCACCTAATTTAGTATAAGATTTAATAATATCATTTGCACTGTCAATTGAATTAGCTCTTACTGGATATAGATTAAAAATTTGCAAATTATTCTTTATTGTTTCAGCTGTGGGCCATTCTGCGGCTGGAGTGTATGACGATGCATCCAGTACTATGGTTGTTAATTCTGCTGAAATTACTTTATAAAAACCTGCGAAAGATACTTGTTGGATTCCGATATAATATCCAACTATACTAGGATCCACAAAGTTTGTTGTTGTTATAGATATTGTTTTGTCTGTGTTATAAATTGCATTAGTTGGCATTAATTTTACAGATGTGAATCTATATATGTTCCAACTGGTGTTTGCAAACGATACCCAAATATATGCACCATCTTTAAATTGTGCAATATCTTGTGTTGATAGATCAGCTAAAGTTTTAATCTGAATCGTATCAGAATTAGCTTGTACATATCCGGCAGATCTTAGGAAAGATTTTTGATTGTTATTAGTCGGAAACGGTTTAGCATCATATCCTTGCGGTTTTAGGTATACACTATTAGCAGATATATTTAGATTAAAATTAGTAGAACGCTCTGGCTGTAGTGTCAGATAGAATCCTTGAGAATTCTTGGTTATATCTGGCTGTGTTACCACAAACTCCACAGCTTCGAATGCTTCACTTGCTCCATACTGTCCAACACGAATTGCCCATTCTTCAAAAAATGTTATGCTTTCTTTATTATCGGCACTCAGCACATCAAACAGTTTGTTAAGACTATTTTGCGTTCCTTTCTCTCGTATCATTCCTTGATAAAATTGAAATTCACTAATATCATCCTGTATAATATTATTTAAATATTGTCTTTTTTGATAGCCTATTAGATGCTGAGCAATTTTTTGCTGGCCGGAATCAAAATTATCTTCTGTTAGATTATAAAAATCTTCGAACTGTCCTGCTTTATAAGACCAGTTAGGCAACAGCACAGGTGACGGTTTCTTAATTTGCGACCAATCATTGGAATTAAATTCAGAGGTACCAGGTACGAAATTATTGGCACTGTAATAATATCCTTGATAGTACACAATGTCGCCCAACGCATAATCAGTCCAAGATTTCCAAGGGGCTATATCAGCTCGATCGAAAATAAATCCAGGAACTTCAAACCCACCCAGCCACTGGCTGCTTATAAATGCCGATACCCTAATACGTTCTTGTCTGTATCCGCTTTCTGGATTGTAAATTACATCATTGAATACTGTTGAATTGTCTAAAATTAAAATTTGTTCTTTTTGTACTAGATAAAAACTAGCATTATAAATTGTACCGTTATTAGATGGTGTGAATGTAACAAGATTACCCTGTCTATTTGAATTCATGTCTGCCGGAGTTAGACTAGAGCCGTCAACTTGGAATATTTCATATTCGTTAAATGGATTATTAATATCTTCTGCTACTGATAGCTCAGACATAAATGTCAACTTGTTGGCACTAGGGCTTAGACTAATTACTGCACTTCCAACAGTACTGAGTCCATCCAATTTAAAATAAAGCTCTTGTAGAAATACAGGTTGTGCTGGAATGTTTTGTATAGCAGTATAGTATTCGTCTTGATACTTTACAATCTGTCCATAGTTAATTGCAATATTTGGAGTCCATTGCTCCCATTTATTTTCTCCAGTAGACCATTTTTGTGTAGTCCAGAACATAAATTCTTTGGCTGAAGTTTCCCAGTTGCTTACTTGGGACAGTTCGTTATTAAAATCTTCAAATATAAAACCACGGCCTTTTAAATATTCGCCGTATCCTAATAAAAAGTCAACCACTGCTTGAATACTGTTCAACACTGTACCGTATGGCAGTATATTCACAGTTTCTGTATCCCACGATTGTCTAAATACTGCTGTTGCTCCGCCCGTTATTGGTAATATTTGTAATGGGGCAAATGCTGTAGAATCAAAAGAATCCTGGGCAGTTGTTGTATACAATGTGCGATAATATTTTCCACTATATAAAACAAGCTGTCCTACCGCAAACGTTTTACCAGCAGTCCACTTTACAAAACTTGAACTGATTCCGCCGACATTCACTTGTGGGCCGGCTTCTTGTCTATAAGGATAGTAATTAAAAAATGATTCTGAAGAACTGTAACCCTTGATTTCAAATCCAGAATCCACTTTAGAAATAATAACTCCACTGTAGGATATTTTATTAATAGGACTTGAACTATTATATACAATTTTATAGTTTTCAGGAGGCACAAACACGTTGCCGGATGCCGCTGGATTTTTACTATCTAAAATTAAATTAAAGTTTTCTTTGCTTGAGAATCCACTTAGTCTGTAAGATAGATTGATATTTAGATTAGTTAAATTGTATTGATAGTCATTATAATAATTAAAATTATTTGAAATTAATGCTTCTACTAGATAATTAACAATTCCGGAAGTATACACTCTAGTTTTACTAGAATAGATACTAGGCAATACAACATCCTGTGGTCTAATTCTTAAATTGGTATCTTTGTATACCAATTGTCCACATAGATTTCTTACAGTTCTCGATCTGTCTAAACAGGTAGCAAACGTATGGGCCGGTTGTAGGATCATCGAAGCAATCAATGTGCTGAATGGAAAATAACTACTTCGGCGCCATGCAGATTCGACTGGTGCAGTATCTCCGAACACATAATGACTCTGGATATCCGAATTAAAGACTCCAGTCGATAATCGTGCGGCTGACGGGCTAACCAAGTTGCCGGCATCATCAACTGGTAAATGTTTTAATAAATTTGGTCTAACAAATTTACTTCTATATATTACTGCCTTGCCTGGTTCACTAACTGCTCCTATAGCCAAATCCTGCCATAGTATAGTATTATTACTTGTGTACGGCGCAGGACCGTATTTGTTCTGCCACCATTGAGGTTCTTCGCTGAAACCCAACATTTCCCAAGGAGCTACGTTGGGCTTATCGGTATCATACATCCAACGATAAATTCCTCTCCAATATCCTGGTAAATTTCTACCGTCTGGTGTAGTATGGCCTTTGTAATTATAAGTGAATGAATTAGATTTATTAAAATCAATTTGTTTAGAAAAATCTCGTCCTGTGATTCCTGCCCATTTATAAAATCCAGGAGCAAGTGCTTTATTAAATTCATCCAATGTAAAGTTACTTGTTCTAAAATAACCTGGAAGAATATCGTAAATATCAAAAATTGTAGGATCGTATTCAATTTGAATATTATTATAAATTCGTTTTTCTAATTCTAAAATAATATTATCTCTGTAGTCGCCATACGCCAATGTCTGACTACCGTCGTGGCCCATGATGATACTACGTGGAACTACGTAACTGTTATCCACATATATTTTAGGTGAAAATTTTGGCCATAACCCTAATTTAGTAGGAGTTGGTGGAATAAAACATCCGTCAGTACTATCATATTCAAAAATTACAACAGTATCATTATTAACCAAGTGAACGGTATCATTAAGTTGTACATAACCATCTGTTGTAAAAGAATAATCAATATCGTACAGTAGTTGTATTCCGCCAAGGTACACACTAACTGCTTTGTTTGATATTACTTTATTACTAAATGTGGTAGACAATGGATATGTTCTAATTCTGCTGTCCACAACAGTATATTCTGTTGTTTTCTTTCCTGTAAAAGGAACCATATCACTAAAGTAATAAGGAGATTTTTGTGTTTTATTCGCTGATAGTGTTTTTAATATCAAGTTAACTTGATTAACAACATCAGTATCAACTCCTAGATTTTTAGCGGCAAGTAAAAAACTACGTTTAAATTTGCCGTAATCGTCCCTAGATTTTTCTAAAGCCTTAACAATATTATTTTGTTCGCTGGTGATATGATATAGCGCCAGACTAGCTGGACCGCTGTGCTGTACAAATTTAGTGCCGTAAGGAGTTATATTTCCCAAGTCGCTTAAATTGTTTTCGCCAGGCTTGATTTCTACAAATCGCGATTGAATATTATCAATAATAGAATTTAAATGATCTGTAACTTCGCCTAGAGTAAAATTACCCATATCTTTGTTTAGAGGATTATTTTGTAAATTAATTGGTAATTCGTAATATCCGTTATTATTGATAGGCTGTCTAGCAAATGCTTTAATTGTCAATACATCAGTACTTGCAATGTCTGCAGATAATTTAATTTTTTTGTAAGTAGAAGAATCCGTTATGGTCCAGTTTGCAATATTAAGTCTGCGTCCGTTGACATATAATCGAATTTCCAAATCTGATAAATCAGTTTTGTTATCGTAGATATCTAATGGAAAATTATTTGTTAATCCAGAATTTTTGTAAATCCTGATTGCCGGCTGGTAACGTGTTACTAAACTAGTTTGCCAACCGTTGACAAACTGTTGACTATTAGTAAATGTTAGTTTGGATAAAAATCCAGTGTTAAAAGACTTACTAATTAAAATGTCAGAGTCTTTATAATCAAACGAATCCGTTAGTAAATTGAACGCAAATAGTATATCTCCGATGTTGCTAATATTTTGATAACTTAGACTAAATCCTAGAACTTTATCGGCAGTTGTATTTCCAATTTTATAACTGAATAATTTGGTTCCTGCAAATGTGGAGCCGCTGTAACTGGCAAAACTTGAACCTGTTTCGTCAAATAAATCAAATAACGGTGCTTGATTTACAACTAGTTTTTGTTGGCCGAATTTCCAGTCTGTGCCGTTGAACCAAAAACTTTGTCCTTGATAAGTGACACCCTGTCTTACCAGCATGTTTGATCCAGCAACGGGCGTTTCATCTAATACCAATCGTATTTGCGGAACTCCTATGCCTGAATTTTCAATGTTGACAAACAAGACTTTGTAAATTTTATTCTTTACAGTTATATCAGGGTCAGCTATAAATGCAATTCTCATGCCTTGTGTTAATTTGATACCGTCAACACTGTATCCTGCAGAACCTTCCACTATACTAAACACATCGGTGGTGTAGTTATCGACCAAATCTACATCGTTGGTTGCTACTGAACCAAAATTAAATAACTTTAAATTTGGTTCAAATTCAATAATCGGACGCACTGCCCGACTGGCTTGATTGAAATCTGCAAGTGTATTATTAAACTTGGCACTGGCATTGATAACGTCGGTATGAAACCAACGATTGTATCTAGTCCACGGATTATGATCCTTGCTTGCTCTGTTGATAGTGATATAGTCCGGGGTACCGGTAAAGGAAGTTGCGGCCGCAAAAGGATATTGATCAAATAATGTTGAATCAAAATTAACCGCTTTGTCTTGAGTATATGTACTGATAATTTCAAATGTAGTAGTCGGTATTAAATTAATCGCTGTCCCAACTCCTTCTACATAGAATTCGCCCTGAGCATATTGGGCAGGTGTGACTTTGCCTACGAAAGACACTTTCATCCCGTTGCTTAACGGTGTGCCATTAGAAAGAGTATATGTTTTTTTACCCAACAATTCTTCAGTGACATTGATGTATGCATTTTCAGTGATATCTAAAAATTTAATTAAACCGCCTAGATCAGGATTACGTTCGCTTAGGTAATACAGATTATCAGGACCAGTAATTGGTACTGTAAATTTGATTGTTCCGGATTCAACTGCAAACTTATCTATATAATTTTCGTCAGTGTATCTGTCAGTTGACCCAGGAGTACGAGAAGTTTTGATACTGAACGGTTCTCCAGGACTATCAATTTCAAAATAATAAGTTTGTCCTCTATACAAAGTCAGTGCAGGATTTCTATCTAATCCGTTAGGAGTAAACAAATATTCTTTTTGTAACGTAGCAGATTGAGCTATTACTACAGTGTAGGTACTAGAAATGTTTAACTGTTGACCAGCAATTTTGACCAAATCAGGACCATAAGGCAACCAGTAATACTGTTGGAAGTTAACAAATTTATCCCAATTGATATGCGGATCCCAACTGTAAAATTCTTGTCTGTTTATGTTTTCATGATTGGAAACATCACTTCCAAATACTTTTAGCTGATTGATGTAGTCTTGATAATCTTTAAAAAATGTTGTGCTACCAGTCTTATCATTGATAACCACAGACGGTTCCAATTGATAGTTTTGTCTATCTTTGGTAGGTGCTTTGATATACACATCATTACCGTTGGCCGACTTTGCATTTTGGCGACCAATATATCCGGTAAGTTTTTTAGCCGTGCCTTTTTGCGACAACTGATCAATAGTTGCTTGAATAAATTTTTTGTTGGTATCGGTACGATAATAATTTGGTAGTAGATCTACCAAAGAGTAATTGTTTGAACCTGTTGGATTTTTGTTATCAGACATTAGACGATCCGTAAGCTGAGCTTGTTAATGCTTGTACTGCTATAGCATTTGATTTTAGTGTAATATTTCCTAAACTATTAATAGTTGTAGAGTTCATTGTGGTTACTATGTCAATGTTATCAATTGTTGCACCACTAATAAAGATTTCATCAGGCCCGGCTTTGATTTCAAAAAGTCCGCCAAACGACAAGGAATTAGAAGCTGGAACAATAACAAAATTAACGATTGCAGGACTTACTTGAGATGTAACATAACTTGCCATTTCTGTAAAGTAGAAAGTATCTCCAAATTCCCAATTGCCTAACGCAAAGAAAGTATTAATTGCAGATAATATTTGAGTCTTTATATCGTTATCGGACAGTACCACAGTCTTGTTAATAATGACTTTGAATTGTGCTTGTAAATATGCTTCAGCTTTGGCGCCAAATAGCACTTTATATTTTACAGGATGATACACAATTTCGTCGCTGATAGTTTTAATTAAGTTTAATTTTGGTGCGAACGAATTATTTAATTGATCGCTACTTGGCGGCAACGGTCTATCTGCAATAACGTTGTTTAACCATTGTCTAAACAATAGGTCATAGCTATCGGTAAGGATAAACACATCCATAATATTGCTGATGCCCGGATCGATACGATGAGTGTCACTGGCATTATGCGTGTATTGAAATTTAAGATTGTCTCTACCTAAAAATACTTTATAATCTAAACTGGGTATTAGTTCTGATATGGCAGAATTATATACTGCAACTGTATCAACATCTATAAAATAAAAATACTGAGCATTTTTATATTGAGAAAAATTTGTCGGTTGGGTCGGCAGTATGATTACTTTGCTATCATTATTAGAAATATATCTATAATCTTCCTGCCCTGCTTCTATTGTGTATTTTTCTAAAACAATATATTCGTTGGCTGTTATGCTTGCAGATGCCATTGGTATTACAACATTGTTAAACGAGTCTGGATCTTGGACCACCCCAGTGTTATCTTTGTCGTTAAAGGTTACCACAATTTTTTTAGTGTCAATATAGCCATCCAAACCAATAAATTGATTAGTGATTTTAAATTTTTGATCGAATGTGAATGGTGCGGCCAGTGACGGTTGTGTATTAACACTTAAGATATTGATGCTATCAGATAGAACTTTTCCCGACACATTGTCATATACACGTTCGTTGCCATCAAAGTAGAATCTAAGCTGGGCCGCACTTTCAAACACATAACGCAGTTTCCTACTGGACACTGTGTATGTTATGGTATCGGTAACAAACAACAACAGCCAACTTGCATCTAACTGTAAATTGGTTGTGTCACCTTGTTTACTAAGACTGAATGGGCTACTAGAATCCAAATTGGATTGAAATATAAGTTGCCAAGTCTGTGTATTGATGTCGTATCTTAAACCAAATGGAGTGTTATTGGCTATGAGATCTGTCATAGTTGTAATGGTTGCGCTGCCAATAACTGTTTTCCACGCAGGAACTACACGTATTGCAATAGCGCCCGTTGGGATAGTATCGTTTAATGATACTGCGCCTTCGCCGGTTAGTGTGATGCCTGTGCCGCTGGCAGTACCGTCACCCAATAATGATACAATTTCTGCCCATATATAATCGCTGGTATTGGATTTTGGAACTATGGTTTTCTTTACTAGCGCATTGTTATTGCTTCTATCAAAAACTTGTTCGTTGCCGTCGGCATCTAATGGTGCTTTGAATTTTATCAACGATCCAACAGATGCATATTTCAATGCAGTATTTGAATATGTGGACAATAGATAAGGTTTTTTATCTATTGTGGATCCTAGGTATCCGCTTGAAAATGCCAAATCAGTGTTGACATTGTACCATGTTATGTCCAGCAATGTTGTATTGATATTTGTAAATTTTGAATAATAAAAATTTCTCAAGTCAGTATTAGCCAGGATGTCAAAAATTTTATTAACAATAATTCCCTGGATATCTGTTCTGCTGGTATATGTAAATGTAGTACTTGATGTGTATACTTCTTGATATAGTATACCATCGTCTGCAAATAAATTAGTTTTGCTATATTTTCCAGTAGGGTCTATTAGATCGAGATATCGACTGATGCCGCTTGCACTTCGATTTACTGCTTTTATTTTTGCAATTTCTTGACTTACTGACAGTGGACTAATATTGTAGTCCTCGGCAGTGATCATTCTATTCTGTGTATAGTAAGTTGCCGGAGCATTTGCTTTGACTTTGGCATTACTTTCTGTTGATGCACTATTATCAACACTGGATTGAAGTGCCAACGTGACTGTTATTTGTTCCGCTTGACCCAGCGCAGATGTATAAGGGATTGTAAGAGATACTCCTCTTATATCCTGCGGGTTTATAACATACGCTAAACCGTTGCTGATTCTATAGTACACATTAAATGTACCGATAGTAATTGTTCCAAATGTTCCATCGCTAAACGACAAACTAATGCGATCGCCTGCACGGGTAATTATTTTATAAATGTTTTTAATAGATTTATTAAGACTATTATAAATTATATTATTGCCTGATAAATTAGGCACTTGCGTCCATAGCTCTGATTCAATTCCTCGTTGATCAACTTTGTACAACCATACATCTGTATCATTGATATTGATAGAATCAATATCAATAGATTCGCTAGTTGTGGGTTGAGAAATTGTAAATGATCCTTGATTCAACTTGCCTTGGGTAAAATAGAAAAAGAATCCTGTATTATTACTGGCAGATCCTTGACCATCATTTTTATAAATGCAAGCCATAGGGTTGCCAATTTTAGGTGTGTCTTCGTAAATATAATCCTGTCCACTAAATGTAGTGCTGGTAACTTCAAATTCCATAGTCGAACCGTTTACAGTTTTCGTAAATCCGTATACCGGTACTGCGGTGGTAGAGTTGTTAAATCTATATTGTTCTGTTGGAGTGTCATAGATTGTTGCGCTATCCGAAGGATTGCCAAATTGCTGGCTGGCTGGAAATGCCGCGTTCAAGACCGAGATAAACTGATCATACCAGTTGTTGTTGGAACTGTCGTTCCAACTGATAATTTGATTGGATAAGTTACGTCCGTTGGAATCCAGCACGTTTTGTGTGGTCTGAACTGAAGTAAATTTCAAAACACCCTTGGCCGCCTGGTTACGTTTGGCATTGTAACTGAGCATACGTGCTAGGCGTAGTACACTGTCTCGACGCTCTGCCAATTCTAAAAAGTTTTCGCGAGCATTTAAATCCACACGGAAAGCTATGCTTTGGCCCAGATAAGCAATGAGATCGATTAGGGCAAGGTATTCGCTGGATTCAATATAATCATTAAAATCTTCTGGAAAGTTTTGACGCAGATAGTCGATCATGCTTCTACGAATATTTTCAAAGTCATAACTTTGGAAATCTGCATTGCGGAAAGACTGGTATACCTTGGTCCAATCTTTGGCTACTAGCAATCTATTTTGTCTATCTGTTGCGCTCATGTTTTATCCTATATCAATATTTATTGATTTTTAATATGTACGTATATTATGTAGACATCAGTCCATTATTCTGATCAAAGCGTAATTGCATGCTTTGTTGAATGTTGTAGGGCAGGTATTGCAGTATACATTCTATCTGTATTCCACTTTCATATGTGGTAACAATGACATTTTTTGCAACCAATCGCGGATCGTAATTGATGATTTCGCTGACATTGTCTACGATTGTGGATTTAAGATCTTCAGTCATTGGTTCGAATAAATTGTCCCATATAACAGTTCCAAACGTTGGATTCATCAAACGCTCTCCGCGACGAATGTGAAACTGATTTAATAAATCTTGTTTGATCAATTCTAAATCATATAACGCATACCCTTGAGATGTTTGATTAACTGTACTGAACCCTTTGTATGTTTGCGGTATCGGAATAGCTGTAACTGGCGCCGCCGGTAATGTGATTTTGTCGTATAGTGTTGATGCCATAATTAACTCCGTTTAAATGGATCAGTTGGTGCTGTATATGCTTTCCAACCGCCGGGTGGGGTGGGTGCTGTTCCTGTTTTGATATTGGTTTTTGCTGGAACAAAATCAGCAGGATTTAAATTTTCATGGAATGGCCATGGCTCATGCGATGGCACTCTCAACAGTATAGAAGGAGAAGGCACACCTGTTTCATCTGGTATCATGTTTATTTTCAATGGTATCGGAGGTATTACCACTTGCCCGGGGCTATTGATATGCACCATCTTGGCATTTATAAGAAGATTATCTAAAGATGCTAAACCAACTGCTTTGGTGGCTGATATGGTTGCCGCGCCCAATGACAATATTTCCAAATCAAGTGTGGACTCTAAGTGTGTTTTGCCATTTGACTTCATATTGATATTTTTACCAGCTTCTAGATTGATATCGTTGTCTGCTTTGATATTCAGATCATTTTTAGTGTGTATGCTGATACTGTCTTCAGCAAAAATATCTATTTTTCCGTTGCTAGTCAATTCAATCCAAGTGGTGCCTTTGGCATTTCCTATATAAATCAAGTCTTCACTGTTGTGTAATAGTATTTGATGTCCTGTACGAGTACGGATTCGAACCAATTCGTTGTGCGGTATTATTTTGTCACCGGGCAATCCTTTTGCATATACCGGTGGGCCGTCACCTGCTGGAGTTTTTCTAAAAAATTGATCGTCACCGTCGTCCATGACAAAACTGCTACCACCCAATTTGTGTACAAATGTAACAGAGCTTTCTCCTGGGCCGCCAATATCTTTCTTGGGACTTTTATAATCTATTGGGCCGGGAGTATTGAATCCAAGAATTCTGCTAGGGCTTTCTCGTCTAGCACTGCTGGAACTAATTCCTCTAACATCGTCCTGTAAAAGACCCTGTTTTTTGAAAATATCGCCTATTGGATTTGTTGGTTTCAGCAGTGTATTTTCATAAGTGCCCCGTTCAGTAGTATTCGAATTAAATTCTGCTACAGGTAATCTTTTGCTTGGGTCATCCTTATTGTAAGAAGTGGCCGCGCTGTCAGGAACTCCGAAGTTTTTATGACTGTCAATTCGAGAGTGAATTACTCCGCCCAACCAATAAGCATTTCCAGGATTACCTTCTATATAAATTACTACTACTATCGATCCTACTTCAGGAGTTGGTATCCACATGCCCCATGATTTTTGCGTGTCTTGAAATGTATCTGCCGGCCCGTTAAATTGCTGGGCCGTGCTTCCCCAATAATGACTTAGATAACGGGCTGGGATCGATTCTCCGGAAGTTTTTTCGCCGGTGGATCCTTCGTGTATAATCTGCACACGTATGGCTCCTTCTTTGTCGGGGTCAAAATTATTAACCACTCTTGCTAAGAAAGGGCCGGGATTTTTAATATATTCCGCGGGCCCATTGATAGTTGGGCGTTGATTACTAAAATTATCGTATGAGCTCATTATGCTTGTGCGGTCCCATCAATACCCTGCACTTGAGTTGCTGTGGCATCAAGTATCGGCGGCCCGGGTTTGAAAACGGCCACAGTCTTTTTAACATCTTCTTTGGTCATTGGTCGGCGTACTCCTTTGATTGTTTGTGTGAATTCCCCGTCTTTGAATCTATGGGTCACCGTTTGCAACTTGTACAATCCGCTAAATTGCCCCACTGCTTTGCCTGACATGGTGTATAATCCAGTGCTTGAATTTATATCCAGCGGAGTTTTAAAAATAATTGCAATGTCAACTTCCCCGTTTTGAAAATTGATACTGCCGTCTTTTAGAATATTCATTAACTTTTTATCCGGTGGTTCATTGTAAGTTCCCATGCCATTGCTGGTTAGATAATAGGGATCTCCTACTATGTCTATTTCAATATTTTGCAAATCATAACCATAAGTTAATGCATCATGCATCATGCCTGCGGCTTTTGTTGCTGGGGTTTCATCTCCGCCTGCACCTCGTCGGTCAAAACTATTGTGCGTGGCTGTATAAGTGGATTGATATCCTAGAACTCCTTTCCTAGTAGGGCCCCCCGGTTGTCCGCCTTGCTTTGCTGGTGCACCGCCTTTTTTGGCAGCTTCCGTTTGAACATTTCCCTGATCATTGGTGATAGCAACCATGAATTTAGTATCAAAGTCCAAGTTGAATTTTAAAATATCTTGATTTTTTCCGGTAAAAATATAATTGTAGATCTTGATGCACTGATTCAACAATGCAGTAAATGTTGGACTGGATGAGCCGGGGATCGGAAAATTACTTTCGTGAAACAAGTAAGGTAATACCTTCCAAACAAATACTTTTGGTTTCATGCCTGTTTTTTCGTCCACAGGAGCATCAAGTTCATACATTGCAGTTTCGATCCTCCACCATTGTTTCATACCTTTGTCATCCGATGGAGCTTTAAGTGAGTCTTCAGCATAGTTGCTATTTCTTATAACTTGATTTATGGCATACTGTATTGACGAATCTTGTGCCAATACGAATTCTGAAATTTTAAAATTCCTCTCGTAAAAACCCTGCTCTACTTTTCCACCCTTGTCTACTATGTTTTGCATTTTTTGTGCCGCTGTATTGGCTTTTTTGTTTGCATCGTATCCCATGCTAGCTTTGCCGATAGCATTGACCTGAGTTTCTATTAGTGATTCTCCGTTTACTAGAGTGCCACGAGATAAATTTAATGCACTTAAAATTGTGCTGTCGTTAACAACTGCTGTTCTTTTTTCGCTGGCTTTGAGTCCACTGGCTTTTGCATCGGTAGCTTTTTCGTCTTCGCCTTTTTCAAACGCCTGTAGCTTGTCTGCAGAATCAGGAAATACAATTACTATTTCATCTGCTGTTTTGATTCCTGCTGCCTTGGCAGTTTCTCTTAGTCTGCCATTGATCACCGCCTGTAGACTCTGCGGGCCGCGTTGTAGAAGTTCCTGTACACTACTTCCTCTGATTGTGGCGTTTGTTAAAAGTCTCGAATTTGATCTTAAATTTGGAGCATCCGCTGATGCATGTGCTTGACACTTATAGGTTGCTCCGCCTTCACTGACACTCATATCAACTCTTCTAAATTGTATCGGTAAGAATTTGGTGGTATTTTTAACTTTGACCATATTGCCGTTTTGATCTTCACCCATAAATTCAATTTTCAACAGAAAGGTAGCTTGTGCAAAGCTATTGTACGGATTTGGTTCAATACTTTGCGCGGCGGTATTTAATGCTATGGGAAACATTCCCATGCTGTACGGTTCCGACACTGTAAAGTCAAGTAGCGTAGCATTGGTGTTTCCCAGCCCCTGTGTAAATCCATAAACGCTTTTAATTTCCAACTCAGTAATATAAAAATCAAATTTTCCAAATTCAGTTTTGATTCTGTTGGTTGGGTTGCCTCCGGCAGATCTTAAAATAATAGGCAACGGTGCTCCCCTCAAATAGGTTTTTTCAGGATTGGCCAATTGATCCGGGGATAATATTGCCAAGGTAAAAATTGTATTGTAACTTGCATATTTGTGCAGTACATTTGGCATTCCTGGTTTGAATCCTGAATCAACACCAAACCCCATCAGGCTTGCGGCACTGGCTCCGATACTTACTGCGGTAGCGGCAACACCGGGCGTACTTGATTGTGAAGAAGTGGCTGGCGTTGAAGTTTCTTTGACATCATTATTTGCCATATTAGATTCCTAAAATTTCTGACAGACTGCTGTTTTTTGGAATATAAATTTTTGTTCCTGCTGTAAAATCAAAGATAGGGTCTTGTAGAATATCTAAATTTCGTTGAATAAAAACCCACCACAGTGCCGGGTCTCCGTACAAGTCAAACGCTAATAAATCAGGACGAAGATTGTATTGGGGCTGTATGGTGTAAAAGAAATCATCTGACTCAGCACTCACAGTTCGTATACGTAACACATCGAGATAATTTTTTGTTATTGGAGTTATGGACCACGGACTGCGATCACTATATTGTGTTGGCATATTAAATGTATCCTGTTGCGCCGGACATGTATCCGCCGGTTACAAATTGATCTAAGCTAAATTTGCGTACATTTGTTCTACTGTATGTTGGTTTTAGTGTGACGGTGAATGTGCTCTTAGTTGGCACATGCGTTACGCCGCCGCTGGTACTGCCGCCGATACCAAACGTTCCCAGCAGTCCTGCAATTTGTCCTAGTGTGCCTGTTAAATCACTGATGTTTTCTTTTCCAAAATTATCAGCAAGGCCCCCGATGGAGTCGGCCAGACCTGCCACTGCTCCCATTGCACTGCCTACAACATTACAACCGATATAATCACAGTCCTTATCCAATGTAAGATTAAAATTGGCAATTACTACTGGAACATTTTTAAACACAAAATTTCCATATCCATTCAAGTTGACAATAGGAGGAGGATTTCCTGCTTTTGGATCATTTCCGCTGAACATTTTGGAAATACTTCTTAAATAATGCAACATTGCAATCCAATACAGCGCCTGTTCTGTGTCTTCTACAAACATCGGTGCTGAGATTTGAATTGTTCCTGGATCACTATTTTTAAATGCATTGAACGCATAATTGTTATGGATCGGAGCCATTTGTGAATAGTTCGTTTGTTGTTGTATTGTGATGGTAGGAGTATATGGAAAAATTAAACCTCCAGAATCTTTTAATGGTTTCAATACTGGGCTTGTTCTAAAGCTGGGCCACTTGGGTAAACTTAGTCTAACACGCCAGTCGTTGCTTGGAGCATCACCGCCACCGAAACTTGCCACTGCACTATATATGTCGCCCACTGCTTCGCCTGCTGTGGGCAATCCAATGGTGCGTATGTTATCACTAAATGCATTGAGGCCTTCAAGTTGGCTAGGCAAACTTTTGGCAATTTCTATTGCTCCAAACACGCTTTGCGCACTGCCTATGACTTGGTTCAAACCCTGTGCTGTATTAAATAGACCCATGATATTTGGTTCTCCTGATACTCTATTTATTTGACTTTAATCTGTGCGTAGTTTATAATTTACTTTACGAGGACTCTTTAATGACAGCAAAAATCAATTACTTAAACAACAAAGATATGCTTTTGGAAATACATAGATCCAAAAGCAGTTATTGTAGTTTTACTGACCCAAAGTATCATCAATATGACTTGATTATACCTAGTATAGACAAGGTAAACATACGCACAGTAGCAGAAGCCAAGCGTAATCAGGCCAAAAGAATAGGCGATTTAGAATATCAAACCCGCAAACGTGCTGGTGAAAAAGTCAAGCAAGCTGACTGCGAAGTGGACTATAAAAAGATACAGAAGCTGGATTTGGTGTTTAGAGTCATGACATTTGACCATATTCCACTTAACAATACACGTAAGAAAAATCCAAAGAGTTTGGCAGATCATAGAGACAAAGTTAACTTTCCGCCATTTCAACATTGGAAATTTAATGACGAAGATGAATTGATTTGTGTGGGCAAAAGTCATTGGAAGGGCACCTTGGATAAAGGTCACTTTGACAAGGATGCTGGACAAATTACACCCACATTGGCCCGCATGATGATTAAGTTATGTGAAAGATATGCTACCCGAGGCAACGTTCGTGGTTATACCTACAACGATGAAATGCGGGGACAAGCCATACTACAATTAACACAAGTGGGACTTCAATTTGATGAATCTAAGAGCGATAATCCTTTTGCCTATTTTACTGCCGCAGTTACTAATAGTTTTGTGCGTGTTATTAATATTGAAAAACGCAATCAAAATATCAGAGATGATATCTTAGAAATGAATGGTATGAATCCATCTTACTCACGCACCGGAGCTGGCGAGCATGCGGCCGCACTGAAACGTCATAACGAGGACACAACTAATGAATCAACCAATGACACACCAACTGTTTAAGAAAGTTGCCTGTTTTACAGACATACACTTTGGATTGAAATCCAACAGTAGTGTGCATAACCAAGACTGCGAAGATTTTGTAGACTGGTATATTGCAAAAGCCAAGGAGGAGGGTTGCGATGTTGGAATTTTTATGGGTGATTGGCATCACAATCGTAATAGCCTTAATATCACTACTATGGACTACAGCCTGC
>Ga0114962_10001155_pt1 | contig 22992 bp, 33 predicted proteins | sample C_130820_MF_Meta_FD_87017 | JGI IMG/M metagenome (GOLD analysis project Ga0114962, IMG submission 87017) | Freshwater microbial communities from Lake Croche, Canada to study carbon cycling - C_130820_MF_MetaG | ecosystem: Environmental > Aquatic > Freshwater > Lake | place: Lake Croche, Canada... | reverse complement strand
GGAGCGATAGCGACTTCGTTCCCTGTCACTTAATATCCCGCAGGGATCAGTTTTTCTAATGATAATCATTAGTTGCACGGATGTTTTCCCTATAGTGGTGTCGGTTCGGTCGGTTCTCTGACATCCTAGTCCGTTCTCTTTCTCCCTTAACCGGGAGTGGCCCTGAGCGCGACTACTCATTCTCTAAGATTTTCCTCTCGGTCTTGTGCTGCCCTAATTCGGGGTGGCGGCTGAGAGGGTAGTTAAAGACCCAAGATCATTATGATCATATTGAACGCCGCAGAACAGACAGAATTGGATGCAATCTTGGCTTCATACCAAGGTTCGCACGCGCCCGAAATGCGTAGCGTCACCGAACGCATGGTTGTCATCCTTGGCTTCAGCATCAATGACGCTGACCGTATTGCCAAGGAGGCAAGCAAGGACGCCCGTGCCATCCTCAAATTGGCAGGCAATGCCAAACTCAGCGTTGGCGCGACCTCGAAGAAGGGCATCCTTACCATCAAGGAAGCCTGCAGCGGCAAGGGCTCTGCCACGCCCTCGCTCGAGATCGTGCATGCCATCCAATGGATGGCAGAGGCTGGAAAGCACGGGGTGGCCTATGGCCACACCACTTGGCGGTTGACTGAGCGGTTGGAGCATTACGTCAAGCACGGTTGCTTGCCCGAAGAGAATGAGTAGAGACTAGGACAGCCTCCGGAGGTAACACCTCCGGAGGTATTACTTTTGCGCGAAAAGTTTTGCGTCATCGTTCTTTGAAATCTTATGCGGCATGAATCAATCTAATGTTGTGGGATAAAATCTACAGCATGATTCAGCGAATCAACAGACCCAATTAGTGTGGCAACAGCAACGCTGCATTAAAGCACAATTGACAGGGTGGATAGGAAGTCGAACCTATCAAGGTGGGCGTCAACAGTAGCAAGCAAACTTGTGAACGTTGCGATCCTGTATTTACAGGCAATCAAATGACAACGGCTCGAAAGCTTGAGAACCCGTTACCGAAGCAAGATAACAGTTGTTACTGGCGCGAACCATTTATTATATCTAGCGTTATATCTAATATGATTCAACTGTGTGTTATACTTTTCTTATATAATCTGAAAAGTGACCCTAGGGAAGGTTGTTAGGAGTTAAATAACCCTTATTTAACCCTATTATTAGCTGTTATACTGTATAATATATAATATATATAAACATATATATTTTATAATATACATATAAAATGAACAAAATATAACACACAGTTAAATAAAACGTAGTATAACTAGACTCTTTCGTGGAAACTTGTCATCACAGAAGAGTCTAAAGTATGTTATGTTTGACGATATATCTACGTCAGTGCTCGAGGTGATCTATGCCTCGAGCGACAGTATTCGGCGCACATTCTTGGAAGAATGTGCTGGTGCGGATTCCTGTGCAGAAGCGCGGGAGTGGGTTCAGTCCTTCAAGGACTGGGAGATCGCAGAGATCTTCGCAGCGGAAATCACGTCCCGCAAAGAAGCGGCGATGTGAGTTAACAATAGGGCATCTATTATAGATGCCCTTTTTCTTACCTATGACAGATACTAACACTATGAAATCAAAAGATCTCCTCATAACTATTTTCTTCCCTGCATATACGCCTTACGAGGTTGTCCTCAAGTATTGGTCTAAACGAACTAACCACGGGCTTAATAGTTGGCGGAATATTATCTGTGCTAATCCGCAAACCGGATTATCGTATTGCGAATATAGTTATCTATGACAAATACTGAATACCGTAGATTGCGTGCTTTCGAGTATGCAATCAAACATGCTCCTCGACAGCCGAGGAATTTACCGTCCAAGCGTTCTGTACGTGGAGCAGCGAAACACGTAGGACGTACGGACATGAAGAATGGACGTGTCATCCCACAGGTTGGAATGGATAAACTGTTCATCGAAAGGAAATAATATGCGAATCGAAATCATTAAAACTTGCCCGTGTTGCAAGCAGGAGATCAACATGACAGTAGACCACAAAGCACTAACCGAGTGGCGAAATAATATCAACATTCAGATGGCGTTTCCTTTCTTGTCTAAGACAGAGAAAAAATGGCTCAAGATTGGATTGTGTGCCAAATGCCAAGATGTTATGTTTGGAGAATAATAATATGCCAAAGAAATTGAGACACTTTAGGTTCGAGATAGAGCATCGAACCTACATATTCGACATAGATCGTAATACAGAGTTCAGTCATCTGTATTACGCTCTTTCCATTCGTCTCGTAGAGACGTATCCAGAATTTACATCTGTTGAAATGTCAATAGATCAACAGGCTGAGAAATCATCTCTAGTAATGACACTAGCAACCAAAATGTTTGAACAACTATGAAATGTACTATTTGTTGCATGGATGTAGAAACATCCCGTGCAGAACTCGGCTTAGACAAATGTTACCCATGTGCAGATAAATTCGTGACCAAGTACAAAGGTGACATGAACTATCAGCACAAGACAGCACCATCTCTTATGATCATGTCCACTGGGGAACATAAGAACTATCGTCGTTATGTTCCGTATGGTAAATACACGGGACGTGGCAGCGGTACTCACAGAATGACGACACAATTAACATCTCTGAAATAAATGAAAACACAAGAAGAAATCATGGAACAACAGAAAGAAATCATCAAGCATTTCAAAGAGTTGCTTGAAATAAGAAACATCAAGCCAGAAAGCGAGAAAGGAATGAACTTGCAGTTCTGGTATTTGAGTGGTGTTTATGCAGCTATCAAAGAAGTTCCTGCATATCTTTACATCTGCCAAGCAACAGGCAGGTCTATAGTGAAAGATCTAAACCAACTTCCCAATAAATGAAAAAACTAATAACAGTAGCTGCTCTATTAGCAACACTCAATCTGTATAGTGCTCCAGTACTATCAGATCAGCAGCTAGAACAGAAATACGGGAAGATTGCAGATGCAATCTATAAACTGGAAGGTGGAACAAAGACCAAGCATCCGTACGGTGTACTCAGTATCAAGACAAACAATCCGCGTAGAGTGTGCCTTGTGACAATCTATCACAATGAACTCCGCTGGAAATCCCAAGGATCACATGGTGATTACTTGGACTATTTGGCTGACGTGTATTGCCCACGTTCAGCTGATCCCAAAGGTAACAAAAACTGGCATAATAACATCCATAAACTCATATGAACAAAAGAGCATACGACAGAGCAGTAGAAAAAACAATCAACTATGAACTGCGTGAAGCATACGTAGTCGGCTGGTTGTCAGCAAAGTACGAGGAACAGATCAAGCAGTTCGAAACTGAATTCCCTGATCGTGACCTGTACGTAAACAATTCAGGCATCTCAGTGTACACAGAAGACAGAGATGTATTGATGTCATTCCTCCAAATATTCGGAGGTAAATACGAGAAAGAACTGTCATATTGCATGACAAAGATGAACTATTCCCGTTCTCTTCGTCTCACATACGGGCCAGGTGAATTTGACTATCACCCGTACTCACTATCGGTGAATGGATGTAATCCTCCGCCATCATGTCAGATCATCGAAGAGGAAGTAATAGTTCCTGAACAAAAGAAAATAGTCAAGAGAATCAAATGTACAGAATGATATGAACTACACTAACAAAAACGATTATTGGTACGACAAAAACAATAACAGATGGACAACAGAAGAAGATGCAGAGAGATACAGTCCGACATTGATTGACTGTTATGATTGCAATAATTGCATTGGTTGCACTAACTGCAAAGATTGCACTGATTGCAAAGATTGTTATGATTGCACTTACTGTGTTAAATGCCACAACTGCATTTATTGTAAGGGTTGCTACAAATGTTTAAGATCCATCAGTTGCGAACACTGCGAACACAGCTATGATTGCGAGAATCATTATTGCAATGAACCCAAAAATAATAAACTCATAATCGATTTGAGCGGAGAAATCATCGAGATTAAAGGAGTGAAATATAAATTGGTTAAAGTCTAACACTAAATGATATGACTAACGAACAACTCAAGGTGACGTTGGCAAAGATGTTACCAAATGACATTAAGCTGACCGAAACTAAAGACGAAGCTAATAACTATTATTGTTATCTTAGCTGGAAAGGATTACTCAATCCTCACGACATGGAAGTAAGGGATGCCGAACTCCTGCATCTGTGTTGGATGGTGGAAAAATCGTTGTGTAAATATTCCGGCGAGCATGATGGTGAATCTTCACAACGTGATAATTACGCCAAAGAATTAATGAAATTAAACGGAACTTATAATGGAAATGGATGGAGTTGGGGCGATGTCTGTAACGCAGATTTGTTTCGAGCGGCCAATTCTACATGGCAACAACGAGTCATTGCATTGGCAAATGTAAAAGGGATTGAGGTATGAACTACACCGACGAACAACTCAAAAAGACTCTGGCAAAAATGTTGCCGGAGAAAATAAAATGGGAAACAGAAGGATGGCAACGAGAGAACTTAGTATGGGAAGCTACATACGAACCAGAAGGACACTGGAGAAACGGACAAGAAGTCCTCGACACCGAACTCCTGCACCTGTGTCATTTAGTGGAAGAAACGCTAAATGAAATTGAATCCGCAGATTATGCAGAACTTCTGCGTCCAATAGCTGCAAGCTATAAACTGTTGTACCACGCATCTTGGCAGCAACGTGTTGTGGCATTAACAAAGGTGAAAGGGATTGAAATATGAACTACAACGAATTAGAACAAAAACTGGGAAAACAAATTGAATCAGATTGGCGTCAGGCATCTGGTGGTGGATGGATTCACAAAACTGCAAAGGTCGATAATGAAGAAAACATTAGAGACAACGCAATCGTGATGGAAGATGCACAAGTCTGTGACAATGCGCATGTCTATGGAGATGCTATGATCTTTGGCGATGCACGGGTCTTTGACTATGCGTGGGTTTTTGGCGATGCACGAGTCTTTGGAGGTGCGCGGGTCTTTAGCGATGCAAAGATCTGTGGAAATGCGTGGGTCTATGACACAGCAACAATCTGTGGAGATGCACAGGTCTGTGAAGATGCAAAGATCTATGGAGATGCACTGATCTGTGGCAATGCTAGAGTCTGTGGCAATACACATGTCCATACAGATACAGTAATCTGTGGCAATGCGTGGGTCTATAAAGGTAAAATATGAACTACATCAATAAAGACAACCGTTGGTATGACGAGATCGGCAACTCGTGGAAAACAAAAGAAGATGCAGAAAAGTATAGTCCGACAGTAGTTAACTGTGTCAACTGTCATGATTGCTTTAACTGCAATAACTGTACTAACTGTATTATCTGCACTGACTGTACTAACTGCACTAAATGCATTTACTGTGTTAAATGCGTTGGCTGTAATAACTGCATTGACTGTAATCGTTGTTGTGATTGCAGTGAGTGTTATAAATGCCATAAATGTGTCAAATGTTATGGGTTTGATAAAGGATACAAGAACATAGAAACAGAACCATGAAACATGCAAACATTCTATCCTGAAATAACATTCAAAGATTGTGCTCGTGTACTAGACAACAAACGGCTAGGCAAGCAACGAGTAGAGTGTAAGCAAATACTAGAAGCACTAAGCTATGGGCCAACATCAACCAAATGTTATGATTGTGATAGAATATATCGTCTATACTTAGGATCAATGTGTCCTTGGTGCTTTAACCCTCATTGGGATTGGAACGAACAAGTAAAGACTCCTTGGTATAATCATCCTGCCACACAAATGTGGAAAGGAAACATCAATGGTCTGGCTCGGTACGGGCAGATCATGTGTGAAGAATGGATCAGTAGAGGGTTCAAAGATTCTCTACTACCATTCTTCAAACGATACGCAGAAGACACATTACCATTCTGGTACGGTGATCCAGAAATGATAATGGCACATCGTTCAAACCTAATAAGAAAAGAACCTAACCATTATCAGAAACTGTGGCCAGATGTTCCTGATAACTTACCGTACAAATGGCCAGTAGAAAGCGTTATATAATACGCAGTATAACTACCCTATAGTTAATAGATGGCTTGATGCTTGGCACGCTTCTTGCTATAGGGTAGTCTCACTTTACCCACTCGGTGGGCGAAATGCGAAGTATATTATCCTTATCGTTTAGATATTAACTACGCATAAACACAAGAAACAGAAACGAAACAAATAGTATATGTCACATAAACATACAGTTACCCGTAATAATGTCACGCTGGCACTCCGGAATTTCAAGATCATCCGTGGTGATAACAAGGACAAAGAGTATCCGTCGCTCGAAGTGACCGAGAGCAACTTGCCTCATGTCACTCAGTGGCTTGGTAGTTCTGTGGTTGCGTCTATCATTCAGACGTTCGTGAAGCGTGCCTCTCAAGAGCTGTGGCTGGACAACGTGACTGATGACGGCAACGTCAACGTCCCGAAGTTCCTCCATGAACTCAGCGAGTTGACTTCTGCCTCCATGAAGTTGGCAGACCTCAAGGATCGGTACGACGAACTCGTTGCCAAGCAGGGTCTGTTGGTCGAGCAGCTGGACAACGAACCTACCATCGAAGTCCTCACTCAGATCAAGGAACTCGGTACTGCTATCAAGGTTGTCAAAGCGCAGATGGATGCGAAGTCCCGCAAGAACAAACCCGAAGTGGCTGCCGAAGCTTCTGTTGCGGTGTAATTAACATCTCGCTGACAGACCGAGTATCGTCTGTCAACTAACAAGAGCCATCTGCATATAGTAGATGGCTCTTTTTAATTATGCACATAGACATATCAACTACAGAAGAGGCCATAGCATATCTCCAAGAACTCAAGTCTGATAGAGAACATGAATACCTACAAACGCAATATAACATTACCATTAGACACATTCCTATCCCTAATTATGAGGGAGGATCACTATGTACAAGTGGACAAACAGACTGCGGAGATAGTGAGTCTGCTAACAGCTGGACAGAATCTGATTCACATCCAAAGAACTGACCGTAACAACAAGCCATTACCATTCCCCATTCTCTGGAGATATGATGCTTGGCGTAGAGATTCTGAATCATGGGAACATGCACGTGCAAGATCAGAACGTGAACGTAATGCACGCTTCGTGTTCGAAGAGAATGTGCAACGTGTATCACGTGCAATAACTTTACTCTCGGAGATAGATGGAGATGCTGCGAGAGTCTTGGCGTTTCGTAAACTGAAAGGTAACTACGAAAAGCTAATCACAGAAACACTCCAAGTTAAACTAGCCCAGACCATAGACGACATATGATAGACATGACACCCGAAACACGTACAATGCCAGACGGAACTGTAGCATACTTCTATTCCCCACAACAAATAGATCACATCAGACTACAGAAAATAACCCAACAACATATGCAAACTCGGCCACGGCGCCAAGGAGTTTCATCCCTTCTCAATGAGACAGCATACAAATCAGCGAAGAAAGGAACAGGAGCTGACACAATATGAAAGAACCATCACCTGAACAGATAGCCAAGAAGCAACGTGCTAATCTTCTTGGTCTGTGTAATCGTATTGCATCTGCGTGGTCATTCAAAACCATCAAGACATGGGAAGATGTGTATGCTGCATCTGGCACACCACCGAATCCAAAGACCGGTGCTCTCACATACCAAGATCTCAAAGCATACTTCGAGGAACTAAAGACAACACTCGAGTTCAACATAGCTAACAAATCAGCACCTGTAGCTAAACCATTACCTACTGTAGAACAGTTAGCTGAACCTGTAGAAGTAGAAGAAGCAGACCACAAAGAGTATGGTCTGCCAGCTAACACAAACATCAAAGCGTTCCTGTTCTGGTTCCAGAAGAAGGCGGTCAAAGAATGTCTAGATGCTTTCTTAGGATTCGATGTATCAACTTGCAAAGATATCATCGAACTGAAACAGAAGTATATTCTGAATCAATCTACCAGTAACTCAAAGCGTGGTCTGTTACTGTTAGCTGCGACAGGCACTGGCAAAACATTCATGTCGGCTGCGGTACTTCGATACTTGTATGACATAGGATTCCATGAGGAGAAGTCTGTAGGGCATACTCAGTATCTGTATGTAACGAAAGCTACAATCGTAGAGCAAACCAAACGTGTGTTCGAGAACTTCTTCGGACTTGATATGCGTGCTGGTGTAGAAGTAATTAACATCGAGCAACTACGTAGCAAGTCTGGTGAAGTGTGGGTGAAGGATGAGCTTGTAATTGTTAACGGCAAAGAACAACGGATGTGGAAGTGGCGAGCTGTCATCTCTCCATGTGTTATCTTCTGGGATGAATGTCAGGGACTGAAGAACGATGGTTCATTACAGAATGAGATTGCGACAGCGTACAATAACATCAAGTCCAACACATATCAACTGTTCATCTCTGCTACTCCATTCACTCGTGTATGTGAAGCCAAGTGTTTCTGTGTATCAACTCGCAAGCCTATCTCGGACAAGATGGGATTAGGACATACAACATTACTCGGCAATGAGAACTGGCCTACGTTCTCATACTCAGTATCATCACCGGCAGATCCTAAAGATCATAACGAGGCAGCGATTGCACGGCTGACGAAAGACATGGAGCATTACATCATACGTGTTCGTGGTGTACGTTCTCAATTCGATGCACAGAATTCAGTGCGCATGATTAAGTTCCAGACAGAAGAAGAACGGGACTATTACAATCAAGCATGGGAACGATACCTCAAGGAGAAAGCTAAACTAGAAGCAGCCGGCATTGCTACATCAACAGCAACAGGCAACAGTAGATTCGCATTGCTTGTCCAGTTCCTCAAGTTCCGTATGGCAGCCGAGTACTGTAGACGGGAACACTTAGCCAAGCTGATGTACGAGGCAGTACAGAAAGGCAATGCGTCTGTGTGTGCATTGAACTTCAAAGGAACAATCATTGCAGTAACCAAGATACTCAATGAGAAATACAAAGTACCTCGTGATCAGATCTCTCTGATATGGGGTGGTGGTCAGACAGACTTGACCAAGAAACAGAAGATGAAAGCGGCTATCAAAGCTAAAGCAGAAGCACTAGAGAAAGCTGGGCTGGATGCCAGCGAACTATTAGCAGACATGGGACTAGATGAAGTCGAGGACAGAGTGATGGAAGAACTACCTGAACACTTACGTTTAGGTACACAAACAAAGGAGGATAGACAACGTGAAATTGATAGATTCCAATCAGGTAGAAGTGTGTATTGCATGTACACTTTTAGGGCTGGTGGTGTTGGCCTCAGTCTTCATCACACTGATGAACTTACAAAATACAAAGCGAGACGTCAGAAGAATGGCTATGCTATCGTCGATGATATTCCTAACGTGCCTGTGCGCGCACGTGTTAACTTTGTTGCTCCCACTTATAGTGCTATGGAGATCGTTCAAGGGTTAGGTCGTTGTCCTCGATTGACATCACTATCAGATACCAAACAGACACTGTTATTTTACGGAGGTACTATCGAAGAAGATGTAGCCCGTGTTGTAAGTCAGAAGCTGCGTTGTCTCAGCAAGGTTGTACGTCAGAGGGAGACGTGGCAAGATGTAGTAGTCGATGGAGTCAAGGCAGAGAAGCACATCGACGAGAATGTAATAGAAGAAACCAAAACCAACTACGATGATCTCGTAGTAGATGAGGATGATGAAGAATAAAATACTAGCCTCCCTGTTCATAAGCATATCTCTGTCAGTGACATACTATTATATGGTATGTCCGTGGTCACAAGGTATACCCGGAAACACAACTAATTTCTGGGTGTTCACTTCCATGTCCAAGATGTGGCATCTCAAAGATCTATATCCAACATGGAGACCTAGGATAGGAGGTTTGTCTATAGCAGGTTGGCTGGTAGATAAAGCAGCAACCAAAGAAGGATTAAGATCAGATAGATACGAAGCAGTGTTCGGTATATATCATGCAGTATGGTTGTTTGCAATCTTCTGTACGTTGATAGTATATCTAAAAGACAAAGCACCATTCATTATACTCGGCTGCTTTGCATCATTGTTCTATGCAATGACACCACTGGCAGTTCATTACCATTACCCATGGGATATGCCTGCCATGTTCTTCTTCACATTATGTTACTTGATGTGGACAAAGAAACAATATAACTGGATCATACCGACTATACTAGTTGGTACGTTCTTCAAAGATACAATCTTTGTGGCAGCAATTCTATTCCTGTTCACTGACATGAAATATAAAGTTCGATACTTTATATTTGGTACAGTGTCAGCGATAGCATTTCGATTTGGTTTAGCACACACAGTAGATCACATACTGCATGCAGTAACACCACAGTCAAGTTCAATAACAACTATAACTGATCTACATAAAGCCGGTATCAATAGTTTGTTCTCACTCAAATGGAACAATCCTATCTTCATGAATGGTGGAATATTTTTAGTGGCAATGTTGTTGCCAGTAAACAACAAAGAGAATCGCGGTTGTAAAGCTTTGATAGCATCGTTCTTCTGCCTATCGTTTGCAGCTGGATCATCGGTGTTTATTGAAGTAAGAGTAATGATGGAAGTAATACCCGTGTCAGTAATCTATCTGTATAATTATCTATATGAATAACTGTATATTAGCACACACTTGGGATGAGCGGAAACAAAGTTCAGTAGGTTGGTACATGTCTGAAAAGCTAGATGGCGTGAGGGCTATCTGGAATGGCGAGCACCTACTCACACGCAATGGTAACATAATCCATGCACCAAAAGAATGGCTTGCTGAATTACCAAAACATCAGCAACTAGATGGCGAGTTGTTTATGGGAAGGGGGCAGTTCCAAAAGACTGTATCTATAACCCGTAGATTGACACCAGATAAAGATGACTGGATGCGCATAGGATACATGGTGTTCGATGTCATTGACATGAATTTAATATGGATTGAACGCTTCGCTCAACTGAAGCTAGGGTATCCTATCGTGCCAGTAGAACATCACCTATGTCACTCACTAGAACATCTTGACACGTACTACAAATCCATCATAGACAACGGTGGTGAAGGAGTCATGCTACGTAATCCGTTCAGTATGTATGTCAAGCAACGGTCGCATAATCTATTGAAAGTCAAACCCTCACTGAGCCTAGAAGCTGTAGTCACAGGATACACAGAGGGCAAAGGCAAGTATGAGGGAATGGTTGGAGCACTAGAATGTAAAGCTAACAATGTAACATTCGAAGTAGGCAGTGGTCTAACAGATGCAGATCGTACTCGTAAGTATGCACCGATGATAGGCACCAAGATCAAAGTGATCTATCAATCATTAACAGACGATAACAAACCTAGGTTCCCTAGATATGGAGGCAAGATATGAACACAATTATATTCGCTAACGGGATGTTTAACAATTCAATTGCTGGTGGTGACGTTCACACAATCAATACTATCCAAGCATATAAAAATCCTGTAGTCATAGGAAGTTATTTCCTGAAGAAACAATTGGATATTAGTATTCCATTCACTGAGACATATGGAAAGTCTAGCATAAATGAATCAGACAAAGTCAAACTTATCTTTGTACTAACAGGCAGATTATTGCACGCATCTGCTATTGCACTTACTATCAATCAAAAACCTGAACTGTCTGTAGCAGCTACAGATTACTGGTTTGATATTATACCTATGATGTGCAGTAGGAGTAAAAAGATATTAGTACCAGTACAGATGATTCCGAAAGGATTGTACCATAAAATTAATTCCACTATATGTTTATCTTTGCTGAAGCTGGTTAAGGGTAAAGTAATACTCACAGCTACCCAGAGTCAGGTCAAAGATTATCTAGTAAGCAAAGGATTCTCTTCATCTAGTATCCATATTATTAGTAATGGAGCAGACAAAGATAATACTGGTGACCAAGAAAAAATATATGACATCGCTTGGATAGGAAGAATTCATCCACAGAAAAACATTCCACTGTTAGTGGATACGATAAACAAAGGAAACTTTACATGTATCATGATAGGTCATATGGAAGGTATGAAGTTACTTATCAACAAACAAATTAAACTGGCCGGCTTCCTTAAGGGAGATGAGAAGTATAAAGCAATTAAATCTGCTCGTGTGTTTGTGTTAACAAGTTCACATGAAGGATCTCCTGTCTGCATTGAAGAAGCATTAGAGTGTGGTGTTCCTGTTGTTGCTACAAACATTAACTCAATTAGATCAGCGTTTGGAGATAGGATAAATTATGCAGAATCCAATCCTGAAAGTTTCATAGAAGAGATTAGAAAACAGATGTGTACAACAAAACAAATTGTTGCTAACAGATGGGATGCAGTTAGAGTTAAAATACAGAGCATAATATGAAACAGAATAATAGAATAGTATTCAACTTCTCTAAAGTAATGTACGGTAAGTTCCGTTACCGTAATCAATGGGATCAACTAACACCAGTCAAACCAGTAAAGCCAACTGTGTATGGTCACACAGTATCTGACCTAGACTTTGCACCTGAGGTAGCCGGATGGCCAAAAGAAACAATGCTCGACAGAGCTAAACGCAGGAAGCTACTAGATGTGTGGACTCCTGAATGTGTATTACAACTCTCTGCCAATCACTCATTACTATACACCGGTGACAAGGCAGTAGCAATATGGAAAGAATGGTGTAGACTACAATTCAAAAAGAAATGAAACCACAACCACCCTCAATAGAACGTCTCCGTATCCTACTAGCCAATGGCTGTGTAGATGTAGTCAACGAACTAATAGTTCAACATGACCTGAAGCTAAAGTTCAATGACAAAGGAGAACTAGTAGACTCACTTGTAGGCACAGACCTGTGGCTCAAGAAGTTCATGACTGTAGACGAGGAGACCATACTCCTCAAAGAAGATATCCAGAAGCTATCTAACTGTGATGATGAAGTCCTAGTCATAGGCGAGACTGGAACTGGCAAAGAACTATTAGCCAGAGCATTGATCGGTAACAGAGAAGGGAAGTCAGTAGCTGTGAACTGTGCTGGCTTGCCAGAGAACCTGATAGAGTCAGAGTTGTTCGGTCACAAGCGTGGTGCATTCACTGGTGCAGAATCAGACAAGCAAGGACTGATGGCATCCGCGAAGAATGGTATTCTATTTCTCGACGAGGTAGGCGAGTTGCCACTATCAGTTCAAGGTAAGCTGTTGCGTTCTCTACAAGACAAAGTGATACGTCGTGTAGGTGGCAATGTCGAGGAAGAGATCAACTGTAAGTTCGTGTTCGCAACTAACAAGAACATAGCAGAGATGGTAAGAAACGGTGAGTTCCGTCAAGACTTGTATGCTCGTATCAGTACCTTCGAACTTCATGTCAAGCCTATCCGCAAACGTAAGTGTGACATCGAGCCTATCATAACATCAATGCCTAAAGGCAAAGACTTCTATGACAAACATGGTATGCTATTACATGATGGTACACTATCCCTTGAACACAATGTCCGTTCATTGCAACAACATGTAAAGCGTTGGTCAGTCCTTGGCAGGGTGTAGTGTTATATAATCGGCTGTATAACCTCGCAACACTTGAGTTATACATTGGCATGATTCTTGCTTATATAAAGTAGCTCGCAAGTATTATTTTGATAGGGAATCATCTATCCTCCGTTCGGGTTCTGCGTTGTGTGTAGCGCAAACTTGGAGTACTTAGAACTCCCTATCTGCTTTGGACTAGTATCAGACGCTTCCCTTCGGCGACGACGGAAGGTACCAATATGTGGGTACGGGTCGTACTGATACTAGTCCCTTTAATTTATGCCAGATATAAAAGAAACAATAAGACAGATCTTCGTCAACCCAGAGACGACGAAGAAAGTAGTAGATGCTGTCGTCACTAATGGGAGGCGTCCGCAAGGATGGTCTCGCAAGAGTAACGCCACATACTACAAGTCAGTATACGCCGAACAGTTCATCAAAGTACTTGATGCCATGTTCGAGGATAGGCAAGATCGTATGTATCGTTACGATCAATGGAAACACATGACACCGGCTTCCGTGTATCTAAGAGTTAACCAGTCTATTCGTTATCTCCTAGACAACATGGATCCAGATCAGAAGTATGCCAAGCTACTTGACATGATCTGTATTACACGTGAACGTAACGTAGGAGTGAAGCTTACATTCCGTGAAGAGTTCCGTAATGGTTCCAGTGAGTTCTCTCCATCATCTGTAGTTCCAGCAGCCGAGATGCCCAAGTGGAAACAACGGATAGAGGATTGGCTCGAAGAGTCTCAGCCGGGAGGCAAGCCATTCATCCTTGAGAACCTTCTCTTGTCACCAGAAGAAGTCCGTGACTTGAAGTTAGAGTTCGTGGGCATCAGTAATGTGATGTCATCGATAACATCCAACTCAATCAAACTCATCAAAGTAAATGACGCTTGAACAACTCCTTGAATGTTCGGCTGCCGAACTCAAGGCGATGAGTGATGAACAGTTGATGAAGCACTTTGCTCCATTCCTGAACATCACTAGACCTGATCCAACGCGTCCGGTTCGTAAGACAGAAGTACAGGAGTTGATCTCTCCTGAAGCTCAGAACCAGATGAAGTTAAAGATTGCAAAGCTCAAAGCTCTTGGCATAGATGTAGATGAGAAAGCACTGTTAAAGAAACGTAAAGTATGAAACCCGTAATCAACATAGACTCTTCGTCCCTATCTTCCGCTTCCTGTATTCTGAATTGGTATCGCACTGCTGTACTAGGATACCGTGAGACAACATCCTCTGCTTCCATAGTATATGGAACAGCTGTCCACAAATACTTGGACACGATGTACAAGACCAATGGTAACATAGCCATGTCTCGTGAGGCTGCGTATGAAGCATTCCGTAAACCAAAAGTAATAGGCAAGTCCTCTGCTCATCTTGGTGATGAGAAGCATCTGCTGACTACTTGCTACACTTACTGGGAGGACTTCATCATGAAGGATAACTCCTTCGATACTATCTGTCTACCGAATGGTGAACCCGCCACTGAGATCACGTTCAGTATGCCGTACTTCGAGGATGAGCATATCATCGTCCGTCTCTGTGGTACCATAGATACCATAGGCAAGATCAAGAATGGTGTCTACTGTATCCGTGACTTCAAGACCACAAGTAAGTTCAAAGTCAATGAGTATCTGTCCGAATACAAGATGTCCAAGCAACTGCGGTTCTATACTCTAGCCCTTAAACTAATGGCTGAACATGAACCGGACTCCATGCTCGGACGTATCGGAGCAACGCCAATAGGTACACGGATAGATGCCATCTTCCTAAAGCCCAAGGCATCAGAGAACGAGTATCATTCATCAGATGTATTCATATTCAAAGATGATACTATCGCTGAGTTCCGTGCTGTACTTAACTCGTTGATCCGCAAACTATCATACCATATCTCTAGCAACTATTTCCCTCGTGAAGGTATCGTCAATGCTACCTGCAAGTCAGAGTACAAGTGTAAGTTCTACAATGTCTGTGGAGCACCCGCAGAAATGCAAGACACATTACTGAACAGGGATTTCAAAGTAGTACACTACAACCCTCTGAAGTTTAATGAAGTATGATCATCGCAATCTCTGGTAAGAAACGTTCTGGTAAGAATACTGTAGCAAACTTAATCAGCAAAGAGTTCTATGATATATGTTCCGTAGAACAATTTGCATTAGCTGATCCGTTGAAGCAAGAGATCTGTAAAGTATTCAACGTAACCATACCTGAAATAGAAACGAACAAAGGTATGTTCCGTGAACTGTTACAGGCATGGGGATTGTTTCGTAGAAGATTCAACGGTGACAAGTACTGGCTTGAACTGTTGCTCAGAAAGTTGACGAGATCCAATGCTCGTATCATGATAGTAACTGACGTACGATTCCAGAATGAGTTCAACATATTGAAAGCTGCCGGTGCGTTAATGGTTAGAGTCAACCGTACATTCGATGACAAAGATCCACATCCATCTGAGAATGGTCTAGAAGAAAACGGCTTTGACTACACCATAGATAACGACGGAGATGAACAAGATTTAGTAAAGAAAACAAAAGAACTAATAACCTACATACACAATGATATACAAACCCGCCAACTGCCGAACTCTAAATGAACTCAAAGATGTCCCACAAATCCGACTCGGTATCCAAGGATTCTCTGGGACAGGTAAAACATGGGCAGCACTCACATTCCCTAATCCAGTTGTTGTCAATATCGACAGGGGATTGGGAGCGCATATCGGAAGAACTGATGTCATCGAAGTCCCACTATATGATGCCTCATTTTGTAAAACGCTCGACCCGCAATACCATCCCACAAAACTTAAAGATGTCATCATCAAGTGGTTGGAAACTGAAGGGCGTAAGCTTAGTCCGGAACAAACTCTAGTATTCGACGGCAACACTGGTCTAGCTAATGCGTACCACAAATGGTTCAACATTAACCAATCATTGTTCTTGACCAAGACTGGGCAAATCAATGACTTCGCCGAGTGGACTGTTAAGAAAACATACTACGGTGAGATCATGGAACTGTTCAAGACACTTCAATGTCACGTTGTATTCCTGTGCCATGAAGTTGATCTCAAAGATAAGAACGGTGTAGCCGGCCCAGTGTATTCAGGTAAGGTTCGTCCGTTGCTCACAGGAGCATTTGGTGATGAGCTTGTATCTCACTTCACTGATTGGTTTCGTGCTCATGCTACAGATAAAATAGTAGATCCAAAAGCAGATGACATCATGAACAAGTGGAAGATGTCTCTAGCGGACTACAAGAAATGGTCGGATAGCTTCCCTCGTAACACCACGTACTCGTGGCAAACAGATGGCGATAACATCTTCGACGGTAAGAGTTCATCACTGGTGAACTTCCCTAAATTTATTCCTGCGGACTACGCATCGTTTGCAAAGTATCGTAGGAACTAATATGGGAACAATACTTGGTCGTGATGAAGAAGAAACGACACCTGTAAATCCTGACTTAGTTAAGTATAGAAATGAACAAGCTAAGCTAATGATGAATCAGGAATTTGATATAAATGATTTACCGTCTACGACGGAAAGGCCGCTCAGTCCTAACCTGAGTATAATAGCTGGTACCTTACTACCAAACAAAAACATATGGCTAACAAACTAACTAAAAACGTACAGTTCCCGCTCGACAACTACATCCTCCGTTGCACTGATGAAGAGTTCGGGCCGTCGAAGTCCTCTGGCAAACCGATGATCACTCTCAAGTTTGAGATCGTCTCTCCTGAGAATGTGAACGTCGCAGGCGAAGAGTATACTGTGGCTGGAGTTCAGACTCTGCCGATGTATCTCGTCACCAAGTCTATCGATGCCGATGGCAACGTGGACATGGAAAAGACTGCGAACATCAAGAAGCGTCTTGACGCTATGTGCAAGGCGTTCGAGTTGCCCGAGATCACCGATCCCGAGAACCCTACTCTTGGCTTCAAAGGCAAGTGTGTCTGGGCATTGGTACGTTCGGAGTCTCAGGAACGCCGCAAGGCTCCGTCAGCCGAGCAGTTGGCTAAGGGCATCCGCGTCGGTGATGTCCTTAGCAACCCTGTCACTGGCCAGCCGATGGTGAACTACAGTCCTAAGGTCGACGAGATCTATGGTCTGGCTCCCATGTAATAGTTAACAAACTCGCTGGCATACCGAGTATAACGTATGCCTTTTTCTATGCTAAAGACAAAACCCAAACTCACATATTGCGGACTCACTGTTGTTCTCTCGAACCCATCTCGATTTGATACAGTGAGTTTGCTTTCTGCTACTGGTGGTTCAATGTTCAATGAGCATTGTCTACGTCCGCAGAACAACATCATGCAATGCGAAGTTCGCTTAGCTGATGATCCTTCCCCTTTACTCCCAGGAACTAAATGTGTCCTATTGTGTGGCCAGTATGCCATGCACAAGTGGCTGCCAGAAACCAAGAAGAACAGCATCGGTGAGATGCGAGGTAGCCCATTCATCAAAGACGGTATAGTACACATCCCAACATTCTTTCCACAAGATGCAGCAGACCTAAAAACATATGAACAACAACTTAATGTCAGTAGTAAAGAGTATCAGCCGGATGCTAATGAGTACGATTCAGACGATGAAGGTGACGCGAAGAGGCACGGTAAAACAGCCCGTCGTAACTATGCTTTCTGGATGCGCGCTGACTGCAACAAAGCGAAGCAAGTACTCCGTAATAACGGTCAGATTCCTGCCTCAGCAATACAGGAACATCGTTATCACACATACCCAAACTCAGACACTGTCATCAACCTCCTGCAAAACACAGTAGGCAAATTCTTCTACTTCGATATAGAAACTGATTACCATGCACACAATCTCCAATGCTTTTCATTCTCTTTCGATGGACGAGATATATATAATATCCCTATCCTTGATTATAACTATAAACCTGCTTATTCTAACTGTCATAAAATCCTGCGATCTCTGGCAATCGCACTGGATAACAATACAGTTGTTGCTCATAACGGGGCTGCTTTTGACTTCTTTGTTCTCGCCTATAAATACCGAATCCCCGTTGGACGTTGTTATGACACTATGCTGGCTATGCACCGTTGCTTTCCTGATATAGAGAAGTCACTCGGTCATTGCACAAGTTACTGGACATGGGAGAAGTTCCATAAAGATGAGGATAGCGACGGCTACATGACACGGGATCAGATGACTGACCGTATGAACTATTGCGGCAAGGATGTCCGTACGATGTTCATGATACATCAAGCCATCACTGAGTATGCCAAGACAATCCCTGGCTTACAACACAGCATCGACACGGCGATGTCTTCGATACGTCCTTATCTCATTACATCACTACAAGGTATCCGCTATAATGCAGATAAGGTAGCCGACATATCCAAAGAGAACGACGGGCTAATGATGCAGTACAATCGTTGCATCGAACTATTGATCGGCAGCGACTGTTTGAAAGATATACGTAGCATTAGCAAAGGCAAGTCTTTGTTGCCAGGATCTAACAAACAGTGCTGTGAATACTTCCACGGTCAACTAGGTTATCCAGTAGTAGCACGCAGCAAGACAACTAGCCTTCCATCACTGGCTAAGCAAGCCATGTTCAAACTTGCACTCAAGCATGACAATCCTGTGATCCAGTTCGTGCTTGGGTTTCGTGAAGTCCAGAAGTCATTCGGCACACTATCATTTACTCCTTGGAAAGATAACGACAACAAGATATACAACCCACCACCTGAATGAGATCTTCATGCACATATAAGATATCTGGTACTAAGACATTCCGTCTGTCGTCCAGCAAGATCTTTGGTAAATGGGGCGGCAACTTACAGAACATTGAGAAGTCAATGCGCGAGATCTATATACCAGACGATGGTAAGATCTTCGTTCAAGTAGATCAATCAGGCGCAGAGGCATTGATTGTGGCTTACATCTCTCAAGCTGGCAAGTTCCGTACCCTGTTCGAGAACAATGTCAAGCCTCATGTGTACGTAGCATTGATGCTATTCAAAGACATCTGGCCTAAGAAGATGAGACAACACAAGCTGATAACGGCTGATGATAAGTTTGATATTGACGAGATCATTCGTACTCCTATTACTGAACTCAAGAAGCATCCGCTGTGGCGTAACCTAGATGCCGTCATCAAAGACTCAGACAACTGGGCGTTGACAGAACGGTATTACTACTTAGCAAAACAAACTTGTCACTCAGGTAACTACGGTATCACTCCTCCTACATTCCGTATGAATGTACTCGAGAAGTCTGGTGGCAAGATCGTCATCTCCAAAGATGAGGCAGAGCGATTCATCCTTACTTATCAAGCATTGTTCCCCGAGATCTTTCGGTGGCATGATACACTCAAGAGACAAGTAGAACAGACCAAGATGCTGTTCAACTTACACGGTCATCCGTACACCATTACGCAGCCGTTCATCCTTGAATCACAGTGGAAAGAACTGTATGCTTGGATACCTCAGAGTACAGTCGGCGAGATTACTAACATAGCCTATGCTTGGCTGCAAGAGTACATAGAGCAGGAGAAGATGGACTGGGATATATTAGCTAATACACATGACTCTTATTTAGTGCAATGTCCGATTGGCGAGGAACTTGCTTGTAGTATAAAGATGAAGGAGTTCATAGAACAAGAATTCACGTCGCCAATAGATGGCGTTAAGTTTCAAATGAGATCTGAAGCACAGGCTGGTTTCAACTGGTCACCTGCAAAGAAAGATAAAAACCCAGATGGATTGAAAGAAATAAAATGACAAATTTTGATAGGTGGCAACAATATACGTCGGGTCTATCATCTCCCCAGAACTTCATTGACTGGGGATTTCGATACTTAATAGCAGCATCTCTGCAACGCAGGGTCTGGTGTCCTCCAGATCATCGTAAGTGTTTCCCGAATATGTACATACCATTAGTCGGGAAGCCAGGTGTGGGTAAAGGTAACGTCATTCGTTCTGTGAATGACATACTAGCTTTCCATAAACTGGGTGATGAGACTGGCAGTAACTTGTCGGCTGAGGAACAGGCAGTAATGACGGCAGTAGTAGAAGCTGACAAGAAGCTGGCGATAGAAGATTTGAATGTAGGACAGAACACTGAGAAGCCTCAGCTGATTCCTATAGCTTCAGACGCTGTAACCTATGAGGCATTAGTCCAGTCGATGGCGAGATCATATAGACGTATCAACTACTCAGAACATTCTGAGAAACATGGACGTCAGATAATGAAGATCTATGGACACTCTTCGTTGTGTTTCTGTCTCGAAGAGATGGGATCTTTGTTCCGTAAGAATACAGAATCAATGGTTAACTTCCTAATACAAGCTTATGATTGTGGCGATAAGTACGAATATAGAACAAAAACCAGTGGGGTCGACAGAGTGTTACGACTATGCCTCAACTTTTTTGCTGGTACTACTCCAGACTTTATGCAAGAAGTCTTCGATGATAGGCTACTATCCCAAGGATTCTCCTCAAGGTCTTTTTTCATTTATGCTTCCAGAAATAGAAAGTCACAATTCTTTATCCCGTCGTTGACAACTGAACAACTGGCGGCTAAAGATCATCTCATAAAACATGTCAAAGAACTTACAAAGCTCTATGGACAGATTCGCCTTGACGATGATACGATCAAGTTCCTAGAAGATTGGTGGGTGAAGTACGAGAATGATCCGTCGATGAGAGCATCATCATCTACCAAGATGGAAGCTTACTATGCTCGTAAGAACATTCACGTAATGAAGGTAGCTATGGCACTGCACTTCGGTGAGTGTACTGAGATGTACATACCGAAGGAGCGGTTTCAAGAAGCAATGGAAGTACTACACAACGAAGAGAAAACTATGCACTTGGCATTGTCATTCTCTGGAAGCAATCCTCTAAGCAAGCTCTCGTCGAAAGTATTGGAACTGTTGCGCATCCAGAAGAGGGCTTATCCAGAGTTATTGGTGGAATGTTATTCGTTAGGTGGGCGTAAAGAACTAGACGAAGTGATTGAGTACTTGGCCCTAACAAGTCAAATAGTGTCTGAGTCTACTAAAGACCCAGACACTAATATCGAAACTTCTTATTGGAACCTTAAATAGCTGATATAGCCTCAGTGGTTACGCACCAGTCACTATTCTTAGTGACTGTGAAACGTAACCACCAGCCTCCTATCGGACGAGACGAACGACCTTTGGCCGCGTGCCATCCGGTCGTTTCGTTCTTGTAGGTACTACCTCGTAAGAACAGTTGGCGGCGGCTGATGATATTACCAAGTTTGTTGATCGCAGTGACAATGTTCTCATCCATGTTTCTCCTGTGGATGTGGCCTGAATAGAACACGTCAGCATCATACTGACTCCTAGTCCTGCTGTTGTCAATCAATCCTCTGGTTACTTCACCGCCACCGCCATATCCGTGATGATAATGTAAGTCAACAGAGTTAGACCTACCTTTACCATAATTGAAACGAAACTTAACGTATCCCCAATAGTCTCCTGTATATACGTTATCTGAGTCTTGTTTCAACAAAGTTACTAGACGATCAGTTAAGTTAGTCTGATGCCTGTCAACAATAGACTGTTCATGATTGCCAGGGGTTATGAGTGCTATCTGTTGAACATAAGGTTTATACCACTCGTGAGCAGTCTCCACTAACTTATCCAAGTAACTGTTCCCTCTATGTTCTTCCCTGAGTTGATCTTGGTCAGCTCTCTTATCCCATTTCCCCTGCATCGCACAGAACAAATCACCAAACTTTAAGATGGGTGCGTTCTTTGCTTTAGCTTCTTCATGATGCCGTTTCAATATATCAAGGCAACATTTCTTATTATCCCAGTGTTCATCTGACATGAGGAGGACATCTTGTGTCCATCCTGAGTGTACATCATTGAATTCTATTTGATGTACTTGTCTCGACAGTTCTTTCGTTATCCAGTTATTCATGGAATTAGAGAGGACTTTACTTTATTGACAATGTTGTGCTGCATGTAACTGCGCATGATCTCGTCAGCCTGTTGCTTCCCTTTAGTCGCTACCAGATAATTATAGTAGCGAGAGAATTGCATAGGTTGATTCTCTGGAGATGGCATGGTCTGATAGCTGTTAGATTTAAAACCTTCCAACTGTTGTCTGTACGTCTCATAATCTCCTCCAGATCTCTGCTTAGCAATTTCCATCAAACGAGGAATTTCGCCAGCAGCTTCCTGTAAGTTCTGAGTACGCTTAAATTGTTTAGCAGGTATATTAAGATAAGGATTAGTTTCAATACCACCCTGCTCCGTATAAGGAAGTCCTTCGGTCATCTTAAACTTCCTGAGATTGGTAAGTTGTTTAGATTCTTCAAACAACTGTTGCTTTTCTTCTCCAAGCAATCCGGCTGGAGCTGCCCAGTTCATTGCAATACGTCCTGTTTGCGTATTGTCTTTGATAAGATCTCCCATCATTCTGGGAAAGATATCAAAGAACGAAGCGGTATCCCCAGTCTGTATCCATGCAGAAGTAGCATGAGCAACAGTAGTAGATATGTTAG
>Ga0114962_10001154_pt1 | contig 23034 bp, 19 predicted proteins | sample C_130820_MF_Meta_FD_87017 | JGI IMG/M metagenome (GOLD analysis project Ga0114962, IMG submission 87017) | Freshwater microbial communities from Lake Croche, Canada to study carbon cycling - C_130820_MF_MetaG | ecosystem: Environmental > Aquatic > Freshwater > Lake | place: Lake Croche, Canada... | reverse complement strand
TGATAAAAAAGAATCCGACTGCTTTAAAAGTGTCTAAATAACTCAATAAGTAGGATTGTTTTACTACGGCAAGTTCAATTACTTGATAGGCTTGTTGTGTGGCTGCCGCCGCATCTTGAGAGGCACTCATAAAGTTTTTAGAAAGATTATTAATTCTATCCACCAACAAAGGATTGGACGCATATAAATTACTGACCAAATCTACTCTATGAATGGCTGCTCTGCTGGCAATGTAATTGTTGGCTAGTGCAATCCCAAAGGAACCTCCTAATTGGCGCACCATATTGTTGATGGCAATTCCAGCAGGGTAGTCCCTAGGCTGTAATCCACTGACCGCCTGATTGATTAAAGGTAATTGACATAAGGATATCCCGATTCCTCTCATTAGTAACGGAAATAAGAAATCGTGTGAGGATGCATCCGCATTTACTGAACTGGAAACAAAGGCGTAAAAGGCAAAGATTAAGAATCCGACAAATACAAATATTTTAGGATCGGCTCCTTTTTGTAATTGTTTACCAATAAGGGGCATCATCACAACTGCGACTAAGGACCCAGGTATTAAACTTAATCCAGTCATTGTAGGGGTGTAACCCATGATTCGCTGGACAAGGACAGGATAGACAAAGACGGAGGTAAAGAGCCCGAACCCTGCTATAAACGTAAATATACAAGTTAATGCAAGATTTCTGTTTGATAGTACCTTGAGGTTCACAACAGGATTGGTTATGGTAAGTTGCCGGTAAACAAAGCTGATTAAGGATACTGCAGAAAGAATACTTAATAAAGTAATAGTTCTACTATCAAACCAGTCCTCGGATTCGCCTTTTTCTAGGACGTATTGTAAGGAACCAACTCCGGCTATCAGTAAGGCAATACCAGGGAAGTCGATCTTTATATTTTTCCGATTTTGACCCTCTCCAGGCTTTCGATCCACAAAGGTCACTGTTAAGAAGGTGGCGATGATTCCGATTGGTAAGTTTATGTTAAATATCATTGGCCAGTCGTAATTGTCAATGATGATTCCTCCTATAGTAGGACCTAATGTAGGTCCTAGGACGATTCCCATCCCGAATAAACCAGAGGCGATTGGTCTTTCATGAGGTTCAAAAGCGTCAAATAATATACTTTGGGATGTACTTAATAAGGCGCCTCCTCCGATTCCTTGGATGAACCTCCAAAATACAAGCTCCCACAAGGAATGAGAATTTCCGCATAAAAAGGAAGCTAAGGTAAAGAGAATCATAGAGGCGATGTAATAGTTCTTACGGCCAAAATATTCACCTAAAAATCCCGTCATAGGGATGATGATTACGTTGGCAATCGCATAACTGGTGATTACCCAAGCAATATCTTCAATGGACGCACCTAGGTTTCCTGCCATTTGATTAAGTCCCACATTGACAATACTGGTGTCAATGAGTTCCATAATCGCGGCTGATACCGTAGTGAGTACGATAATAAATTTTGTAAATCCTTTACTTGATGCCATTATTGATTCCTTCCTTTAAAGGAAGACCTAATTATTTGGTTTTTATAGTGACTTCAATACTTAGTCCTGCTTTTAACATGGATTTTACTTTGTCCATATCATCAATTTCTATTCTGACAGGCACTCTTTGAGTAACTTTTACAAAGTTACCAGTAGCATTATCAGGAGGTAATAAACTGAATTTAGCTCCAGTTGCATCGGATAAGGAAAGTACTTTTCCTGTGATTTTAGCATCAGGATAGGCATCAATTTTAATTTGAGCTGCGAGTCCTGGTTTAATGTTTTCGATTTGAGATTCTTTGAAATTAGCAATAATCCAGAACTTCTCATCTCTCACAATATTACCAATAGTTTGCCCTGGTTGAATATATTGACCTTTTATCACAGAGAGTTTACCAACTTTACCGTTGGCAGAGGCAAATATTTTACAAAAGGATATTTTCAGTTTTTGTTGATTGATTCTAGCCTCCTTGATTTTGATCACCGCCTCTGACTTGGCAATGTTAGACCTGAAAACATCCAATTTTGAGGATGCATTTACTAAATCGTTGTCAGCATTGCTCAATAGTTTTTCATTGGTTTCAAAGTTTAATTTAGAGTCATCATATTGTTTTTTGGTGATTGCACCTTCTTTTAAAAGGTTATCATCTCTTTTTAAATCTTGATTGGCCTTGAGTTTTCTGATTTTGTTAAGTTCTATATTAGTATTTGCAATTGTTAAGGACACTTCAGCATTTTTTAACGATGCTTTTGCATTTGCCAAATCCGCTTTGGATTGATCTAAGTCAGCTTCCATTTCGTTTAAAGCCAATTGATATTCTTGAGTGTCAATTTGAGCAATAAGGTCACCTTCTTTTACATTTTGATAATCTTGTATGGCAACCTGACTAATATATCCTGCAACTCTAGGAATCATTGGGATTACATTGGTTTCAATTTGTGCATTATCAGTTACCTCATGAGTGGAGTTGAATTGAATGACATTGAATCCATAAATACCTGCAATAATTAAAATTGCTCCGATGATAATAAATCGGATAGGACTTTTCTTTTTCTTAACCTCTGCTGGTTGATTTTCCATTTTTGTTAGGATGAATTTATTTTGAGGCAAAGGTAAAGCTACTTTACTAATATTGTCAACTCGCTTAACTAATTTGTATAAATATTTTTACAAATAGCTGATAAACAATATCTATATAGTCAAGTAACTATTGGTAATACTTATCAATATAATGTTGTAATTTTGTTTTTGATATTATGAATTTGTTAAGATTTTAATATGACCGATCAGGAAAGGAGTAAATTGTTGTCTGAATTTCACAAAAGGAAGGAGCGAAATGTTGGTAGATTAATGGGCAAAACCAAGCGTTTTATGGATATGTCCATGGAGAAAACTTGGCAAAAAAATGGATTCCATGATTTGAGAATTGCGCACATTTCTATCATGACTTACATACCTTCCGACGGTATATCTATGAATGGATTAACGGATACACTTAATATTTCCAAACAAGCGATTAGTCAAATAGTTAAGGAGTTAACGGAAATAGGATACTTAGAGGTAAAGCATCATCCTACAGATAAGAGAATTAAACTATTGTTTCATACCTCTAAAGGAGAGGATTTCTTAATCACACTCCTCAAAACATCCAAAGAAATAGAAAAGAAGTTTATTAAAATTCTTGGAAAGGAGAAGTACGATACCCTAAGTGATATATTATTTGACTTGGTTACTAACATTCCTCATCCCAAACTGGGATTAAATCAATTAGGAGGCAGTTATTTCCCTTCTAAATAAACCTTAAACGGTCTCAAATCCAAGCTTTTTCCACACATTCATTCCGCCCATTACATTATAAACATAGGAATATCCACCTGCTTTAAGTATGGAGCATGCTAAAGAAGAACGGAATCCTCCACCACAAATCACATAAACTTCTGCGTCTTCATCTTTGCTGATTTTATGCATTTGTTCCTTTAGTGTACCTAAATAGAAATGCCGGGCTTGTTTAATATGGGCTTCTTTGTATTCAGATTCTGATCTAACATCAACTAAAATAATGTTTTCTCCAGCATCAAGCATATCATCTAAAAATTGAACGGATACTTGAGCGATGTCTTCAAAATCTTCGCCAGATTCTACAAAGGCATTGATACCTCCTTTAAGGGATCCTTTAATATTGTGTAATCCAACGGTTGCAAATGCTTTTTGTGCCTCCAAAGCAGATACTTTCGGTGATTCAACGATAAAAATATCCATATCATAAGGGACAGTGTATGCTGCCCAAAAAGATAATTTATCATAAATGGCAATGTTGAAGGAATTAGGAATATGTCCTCCTCCAAAGGATAGAGGTTCTCGGAAATCGACTACAATTCCGTTAAAGGACTCTCTACTAAAGTCAACTAACGACAATTCAGGTATAGCTTCAAAGTCAGAAATTAGTTCATTTTCAGCCGAATTGACTTCTTTCATAGTCAAATAATAATCTGGACGATGAGGAGAGTTTGATGTCAATTTTTGGACAAATTGCTCCCTTGTTAAGGAGGAGTCTAAATAAGGATTATGTTTCCTTTCTTCACCTAATGTAGAGCTTGCACTTTTGGACATTCCGCTTCCGCATAGGGAACCAGCACCATGCCCTGGGAAAATTAGAACCTCGTCTTTGAAAGGCTTAAGTTTATTGGTTACTGAATCAAACTGATGATTAGCTAATTGAATTTTCGCATCCTCACCTAATAAATCTGGTCTACCAACTGAACCAATAAAAAGAAAATCGCCTGTAATAAGTGCACTTACCTCATTATTTTGTTTTAAAGAGAAACTAATATGTTCAGGTGTATGTCCAGGGGTATGAATTACTTCTAGGGTTAAATCTCCAATTTTGATTTCATCCCCTTCGTTTAAAGGTTTATGATTAAAGGCGACATCATATTTTTCTCCCGAATCATAATTAGAAATTAAAATCTCAGCATTGGCATGTCTTGCTAAGCGTCTAGTTCCGGATAAATAATCGGCGTGAATATGCGTTTCTGTGACGTATTTGATATTTAAATTATGCTCTAGCGCATATTGAATGTAGATTTCAGAATTAATTGATGGGTCAATAACTATTGCTTCAGGTGTATCATCGGATGCAATAAGATAAGAAAATTGACTGAGTTGCTTGTCCTCAAACTGTTTAAATATCATTTTGGTACGGTTTTATATTATTTAAAAGGTATGAATTGAAATGATTGGTAATTTTTGGCATCCATTTTGAATGTTGAAATACATCTATATTTTAGATAGTAAGTTCTTTTCATTTTTTTTGATTAAGCCTGATATTACAAAATGTCAGGCTTTGCTTATTAAGGCAGAACAAAACTACAATAAAGAACTTATGATTTTATCAGCTGTCATCCCTTCAGCTTCAGCTTTATAATTTCTTACTATTCGGTGTCTTAAAACACCGGCTGCAACAGCTTTGACATCCTCAATATCAGGGGAGTATTTCCCGCTTAATACTGAGTGTGTTTTTGCACCAATAATCAAATTTTGAGATGCTCTTGGCCCAGCACCCCATTCAATAAAATCATTAACCATTTTGGTAGCAAATTGTCCATTTGGTCTTGTCTTGTGGGTTAATTTAACTGCGTATTCCATCACAGCTTCTGGTACAGGTACTTTAGTTATCAAATGTTGAAATTCAATGATTTGATTTGCATTAATTACTTTATTGACCACCTGCCCAATTCCTGAGGTAGTACTTTTAACAATATTGATTTCATCCTCAAAAGTTGGATACTCTACCACTATGTTAAGCATAAAACGGTCTAACTGAGCTTCGGGTAAAGGATACGTTCCTTCTTGTTCTATAGGGTTTTGAGTTGCTAAAACAAAGAAAGGTTGAGTGAGTTCATGGGTTTGATTGGCAACCGTAACCTTCTTTTCCTGCATGGCCTCTAAAAGAGCAGCTTGTGTTTTAGGAGGTGTTCTATTTATCTCATCAGCTAGAACGATGTTAGAGAATAAAGGACCTTTAATAAACTTGAATTCCTTGTTTTCTGATAGAATTTCACTTCCAGTAATGTCAGAAGGCATTAAATCGGGAGTGAATTGAATCCTAGAAAAGTTAAGGTCTAATGCAGAGGCAATGGTATTCACTAATAAGGTTTTAGCAAGACCAGGAACTCCTATTAGTAAGCAGTGTCCTTTACTGAATATCCCTATTAAAACAGATTTTATGATATCATCTTGACCGATGATTACTTTTTTAATTTCAGAAGTTAATTTTTTATAGGATGATGATAATGCATCTATTCCTTCAGCATCGGAGGTGTAATTTGACATTTTAGTTTGATTTTGTTTTTACAGCTTTGTATTTTGCAAGTTGACTACAATCTTTAAAAGAATCATCTACCTTTAAATATGTTAATGGTAAGTATTTGTTAAACCATTCTTGTAGTTTATCTGCTTTTTTCTTTTCAAGAGCCATTTGCTTAACTTTAGGATAATCATCAATCATATTGGCTTTATGAGGAATTGTTTTAGATTTTAATTTTATCAATCTAAAACCATCCCTAGAATCTTGTGATTTATAAGGGATTGGATCTGAAACTTTTCCTGGCATTAACTTATCAATGGATTCAAAAGTGGCACCATCTAAGTCTTCTATAGCAATATGGGAAGAATTGTCTCTAGTATCAACTATATTTCCACCTCTATTTTTGGTATCGGCATCATCAGAATAAAGTAATGCAGCCACTTCAAATCTAAGAGTATCATTTTCGATTTTATCTTTTAAAGAATCTAATACATGCTTTGTTTTAGCTCTTGAAGCTTCTCCAATTTCTGGTTTAATAAGTATGTGTTGTGCATGGACAAGTTCTCCTTTACGCTCTAATAATTTGATTAAGTGGAATCCAAATTTAGTTTCTACGATTCCAGACAAAGAGTCTTTTTTTAATTTGAGCGTAGCAGCAGCAAACTCAGGAACAAAGGCGTCCGCTCTCATCATTCCTAAATCACCTCTTTTAATTGCAGATCCGTTATCTTGGGAATATACGACCGCTTTGGTTTCAAAACTGGCACCATTGATAATATCCTGACGTATTTTTTTAAGTTTATCAATTGCAACTTGTTTTTCCTCCTTTGAATATTTTGGAAAACAAACAATCTGAGCCAATTCTACCTCTGTTCCGTAAACTGGTAAGGAGTCAGTCGGAATAGATTTAAAAAACTCTTTTACATATTGAGGAGTAACTTCAACTGATCCTAGGATCTTACTTTGCATCTGTTCTGCAAGAATTTGATCTTTTACGGTCTTACGGAATTCACTTTTTATTTCTAGGATGGACTTATTGTAATAGGCCTCTAATTTTTCTGTACTCCCAATTTGCATTGCAAAATATTCCACTCTGCGATTGAGTTCAGTTTCCACTTGCTCATCATTTACCTTTAAAGAATCTGCCTTAGCTCTTGCAAGGAGAATCTTTTTTTGAATGATTTGGTCTAATAGTTGACATTTTAACTCACCTGAATTAGAAGCTGCCTTCATTTGATTAAGTTGCCCTTCTAGGTCAGACCTTAATATTACCTCATCACCTACAATGGCAACAATTTCATCAATATTGGATGATTGGGCCATGCCATTGGTTAGACCAATGAGCAAAAGCAGGAATAGTAGGGGGATGAATTTCATTCTTATTGAACCTATAAACGTTTAAAAAGTGTATAGGTTATTTTTTTTCTAATTTTTTAAGTTGAATTTGGTCAATATTTACAGTGTATTTTTTATGTAAATTGTCTAACCATTCTTTTTCCAAGGAGTCTTGCAATTCGGAAATCACCTGTCCTTTAACTTCAGTGAACTTTTTAGGTTCCGTAGGATGAATTGCTTTAATAGAAACAATTGCTTTGCGATTATTACTTAAGGTTGTATTCCAAATCCCGACAAATCTATTTACTAAATCGACTGTAGTGTTTTCACCTTTTTCATATAATCCAGAAGTGAATGTGGATAAAAGTGGGTCAGTTTGGCCGATTTCCGAGGCTATTTTGTCTGGACTGATTCCTGCCTTAAGTTTATCTTGAATGTAAGTTTCTAAAGGTATATCAGAGGCCAAGGAACCAAATTGCATCTTATTAATGGTTTTGAATTTACCTTTTGTTTTAACTTTTTCTTTAACTTTCCTTTCCTTTACAGTCCAACTTTTGATAGTTGCAGAACTATTGAATTCAAAAATCGAAGCTTCTGCTCTTTCTTTATGAAAATATTTGGCTTTGTTTTTTTCATAATAGGCTTTTTGGAGAAAAGTATCCGTTGCTGCTTTGCTCCAAACGTTTCTATCAGAGATTTCAAAAAGCATTATTCCCTCTTTATACTCACGAGAAACATTTTTGAATTCTTCAAATTTATTGTCTAGGTCGGCATCAGCATAAGCTAAGGTTATATAGTTGTAGTACTCATTAAAGTAGATGTCAACTGCAGATTTAACGTCTTTTGATTTTCCTGCTGTTTGATTTTTTTCCATCCAGATTGCAAAATCTCTAAAAGTAAATTTATTAGGGAAAGGGCTTCCTTTTTTTGATGGTTTTCCTATTTTAATGACTACATCATCTGTGGTGTTTTTGTCTTGTGCTTTATAATGGCCTGTTAAAATCGAGGTATCTATTAAAGCTATGTTTTTGTCAACTTTCTTAGGGTTTGATTTAATTCCATATTCAGTTCTGAATTTAATCAAGGCAGATTCTTTAGATTGTTCTGATCTAGAGTCTCTTGCAATTTTATTTTTAAGATATTCTGTTAACTCAGATTTAGGTTTAAGAGGTCTTATGTCAATAAGTTGTAAAATATGCCATCCGTATAATGTTTGAAAGGGTTTTGTGTATTCACCTGCTTTTTTAAGGGCAAATGCTTGATTCATAAACTCCTCAGGATAGGTTGCAAAACTATTGAACCAAGGTAACTCTCCACCATTTTCTTTGGATTGTAAGTGCTCAGAGTAGTTTTTTGCCATTGTGGCAAAATCTGCACCTTTATTTAGTTTGGCAAAAACACTGTCTATTTTATTTTTTGCTAATTTCCTTTCAGGATCTGTATATTTTTCATTATCATTTATAAGAATACTTCTGACTTTTCTTTCACCTCTGTATGGTCTTTTATCCGTCAATTTGATAATATGGTATCCAAACTGAGTTTTGATAGGCTCGCTAATGTCACCGACTTTATTCATATTAAAAGCAGCATTTTCAAATGGATAAATCATCATAAAAGCTGAAAAATATCCTAAATCTCCAGAGTTATATTGAGCTGAAGGGTCTTGAGAGTATTTTTTAGCTACTACCGCAAAATCAGCTCCTTTTCTTAAAGAATCTTTTATTTTATTGATGAACTTCATAGCAGAGTCCCATTTTTTAGGACTTCCATCTTGAGGAACCATAATAAGAATATGGCTAGCTCTGACCTCGTTTTGGAGTCGGTTATATGCTTCATCCATTAATCTAGTAGAAACCTCCTTGTCGGTTAAGTAAGGTGTTGCTAATTGAGACCTATATTGTTTATACTCCTTCAAAAACTTAGCAGAGGTGTCTATTCCTGCATCAAAACCTGCCTTTACTTTCAGTTTAAAATTAGTGAATAGGGTCAAATATTCGTTTAAGTTTTTAGAGTCATAAAGACTTTTATCCTTTGAATTGTTTTTCTCATAGATGTACTTAAACTCTTTGACACTGATTGGGTCACCAGCAATTGTCATTAAGACAGGACTTTTTTCCTTATCTTTTGCTAACAACGGAACTGTCATAATTGTGGCTAAACAAAAGCTAACAAGTATTCTTTTCAACATAGTTTGATATATTTTATTCTTTAAATTTCTTAAAATCGGTTCAAAATGCAAAATTACTAAAACGTAATGATAATTCTTAGGATGATATTTGGTCTTAAATGGATTTATAAACTTCTCCATTAGAGGTGTAATCAATTTTTAACATACCTAAAGTAATGAGATTAGATATTATTTTTTCAGCATTATTTTTTTTGATATTGGCCAAATCCATAAATTGGGTGATGCTTATTTGTCCGTTTTGTTTAATAAACTCCATTACGGACTTTTCCTTAGAATCCATGTTTAGAACTACTCTTCTTTCCTGGAATTTATTAAGGAGGACTTCAAAGACTACATCGGAGGCCAATATGTTTTCGTCATCCTTTCTGATATACAAGGACCAATTGCCTTGCTCATCTTTTGCTAAATGAGGTCCGTTATTGGATTTAATAACTTGTACTTCTAATACATTTTTACCATCCACAAAATAATCTGTGTATCTGATAGAAACAGACGGTCTGCAGTAGGTTTCGGCTGCGAGATCAATCATATAAAGTTCTTCTTCTGATTTAACCCCAACTATGTTTCCATTATCCTTTACCCCTATGAGCAATTTGCCTCCATCTGTGTTGGCAAATGCGACCAAAGACTTGGCTATTTTAGAAGCAGAGGAAATAAAATACTTAAAGTCAAGTGTTTGACTTTCCCCTTTAGATATAAGCAATTTTATGTAAGCCGACCCTTGCATAATTTAAATGAAACCAAAACTAACCTTAGTTAGACCATAATAACGTGAATTAGGTCAAATAGTTATTCACACCACCAATTTAAGTATAAATTTGACGAGACTTAAGCCAAAGGTCAATTTTTAAAAGAAGTGCATCTGACCATCTATGATTTTCTTTATAAATCTTATATAAGTCTCGTTTTTTTAGTTGGATGTTTTGACTCAACTCCAAACGATTTCCATTAATGAACTCTGTTCTATCTAATAATTTGAGCCAAATTTCTCTCATTTTAAAGCAGGATGGATAATTATATTTTCTATTATTAATATTTAATTGAATGAAGTAATCTAGTTGACTTTCGGTCAATACCTCAGTGATTTTAGGTAGATTTTCCTTAAAAATATCCTTAACTTGGGACACGAAATCATCATTAATCTTTTTATCCATAGGCTTATAGGTATAATTTAATAATAATTCAGGAATATTACTTAATTTATATCCACCATTACTTAGCCTAATGAGCAATTCCCAATCCTCTAAACCATCAAATTTAGGGTTGTATGGACTGGATTTTAGAACATTCGCTCTGAAAAACCAAGTAGGATGTGCCATAGCTGAACCAAAAAATAATCTATTTTTTATTCCAACGCTATTTAATGGATATTTCCAAATTGATCCATTCTCTAGACGAACAAAGGCTCCACAGCCATCAATTAATGGATTTGCATTTAAATAGTTTAATTGGATTTGTATCCTATTGTTGAGTGAAACATCGTCTGCATCCATTCTTGCTATAAAATCTCCTTTTGCAATTCTTATACCTTTATTTAGAGCGGTTGATATTCCTTGGTTAATTTCATTATTTAATAATACCAATCTTCTATCCGATAATGATTTTACTATCGGGTAGGAATTGTCTGTACTTCCATCATTAATCAATATTATTTCTAAATTATTATACGTTTGGTCTAAAATCGATTCAATAGCCTCTAATATTGTGCTTTCAGCATTAAAATAGGGGATAATGACCGAGACTAAAGGTTTATCCATAAGAATTTATTTGTAAAAGTTCTTTTGATAGGCATGAAATTCATCCTTTTTAAGGATGATCCTCCTCCAAAAGGCTTTAATGAATCCTGTTCCATAAGCAAAGTGTTGCACGTAAGTGGATACTAAAGATAGTAATCCTATTTTTATACTTTTATAATGAACGCTAGAATCAACCAAAATAGCCAAGGAATAAACCATCAAAATAAATATAGGAATATAAAATTTAAAAATTAAACAAAAAAGACTTAAAAATGAAAATACTATAAAACTAGAAGGGAGAAAATTAACTAATTTTAAACTGAAAGGATGCCTTTTGTATAAATTAATCCTTGCAATTCCGCTATTATGGATTTGTTTGAAGAATTTGTTAAAATCAGTTCTTCTTTTATGATAAACGTAGGCTTTGGGAATTAATGCGGTTTTGAGTCCTGCGGAAATGATCCTGAAACTAAAGTCTAAGTCCTCCCCAAAACGCATATTACTGTAACCTCCTAATTCTAGAAATGTTAGTCTTTTAAATCCCATATTAAATGATCTGGGATGAAATTTTTTATCTTCTTTGTCTCCACCTCTAATTCCTCCAGTAGTCAATAATGCAGTCATGGAATAACTGATTGCCTTCTGAACATCTGTGAATGATGGATGTGCTTTATCTGGCCCTCCAAAACAATCGATGTTAGGATTTAAAGATAGGTAATTTTCTACCTCCTCAAAATAATTTGAGGGGATTAAACAATCTGAGTCAAAAAAAACAACCCACTGTCCTAAGGCTTTATTTGCACCATAATTCCTAGTCAGTCCAGGACCTTCATTATGCTTTTTAAAGTATTGTATATTAAGTTTCGTGTAATATTCTTCAACTATCCCTTCTGATGATAAAGTGCTTCCGTCCTCAATAATGATGATTTCAAAATCATTGTAATTAGATGTTAGTAATGAGTCTAAAAGTTCCTTTATTTCATCAGGACGGTTGTATAATGGAATAATAACAGAATATTTAGGTGTGTTCATTTAGTTATTGAATGGTATTAATAAAATCTTTTACTAAGTTGAAAGCGCCGTAATATCCTGTAAAAAATAGTCTTTTTTCATCATCATATACGTCATGATAATTGGTATAATTATTCCCTTGAAGATAGATAAAAAATGAAGGGATATTATTTTCTGTAAACCAGAAATGATCACTATTTTTTGCTTTTCCTCTTTGATTTAATTTAGGAAGGTAATGGTATTTTATATTGAGGTTATTTAATATTTCCCATTCTTTCTTAAATTCAGTAGCGTTGACAACCGTAGCTCCTTCAGAACCATTGCCCCATAAATCTAGGTTCACTACAAATTTTGAATGTGATTTTAGGCTAGGGTTTAAATGGGTTACATAATATTCTGAACCTATTAATCCTGCTTCCTCCCCAGCAAAAAACAGGATAATTATTTTTTTATTTCTAAGTGGATTTTTAATCCAATATTTTGCAAAATCTAGTGCAGCGGCTGTTCCTGATGCATTGTCATTTGCGCCTGGGAAGTATGTATCTTTTCCCATTTTACCTAAATGGTCATAATGCGCTGTTATATAAATAAGGGAATCACCTATTCCATGATTGGAAGAAGGAATCTGAACAATAATATTTTGGCAATTAAAATTAGGAACAAATTTGTTTTCTACTAAAATGGATAGTGATTTTAGATTTTTATCCCACGCAGAATTTAAATAAGTTATTTCGCAGTATTCTTTTACTTTTTTGCCAACAGAGTAGGTTAGTTTATCGGCTAAGATGATGACTAATTTAGGATTATAATTTTTTATTGCAAGTTCTTTTCTTTCCTCATTGGATGCATATTCAGTCCCAAGGATTAAAACATCGCAACTTGTTTTTGTGAGGCTAATATTTTTAGAATCAGATAATGTAATAAAATGCTTACCGACTAATTTAATTCCTTTCGAATTTGGGTTCATTATAAAATGTATCCCAGCATATTTCTCTTTTCCGTCTATATCCATTTTTATAGTCCCGATGAAGGTATTGACATTAAAAGAAAAATTTTGAGTAGAAAAGGAGGGCCTTATTTCTTTTTCAGATGGGGTAAAATCAGAACCATCTAAATATCCAAATGTAGTTAAATAATCCTGAATTTTTTTTGAACTTTTAGCTAATCCAGAATCCAAATATCCTCTACCTCCATATTTTGGAGAGGATAATTCCTTTACGATGGAGCGAACAAAAGTTGAGTCTTGTCCATTTACCTTATTGAAGAGGCAAAACCCAAAAAATACAGTTACAAGGACTAAATGACCTTTATTCAAAATATGTTTAGTTAAATCGCACTTAACACAAAGGAATAATTTTCCATAATTAAATTAGCCAATAATTTTTTGCAGCTGTCATCTACTAAATTATGAGCTTCTTCTTCTGATTGTGCTTCAAGGATAAATTCTATGTGCTTCCCAATTCTTACATTTTCAATTGTATTCATTCCCATAGAGTTTAGGCTTTGAGTAACAACTTTTCCTTGAGGGTCAAGAATTTGCTCTTGAGTCATGATATTAATTTCAGCTTTGAACTTCATTTTTATTTTTGATAAAGATATTGAATAAAATATATAGGATAATTATAATTGGAATAGCTAGCCAAAATAGTACGATTAACATTAATAATGATAATCCCAAAAACATAAAAACTAATTTATTGTCTTTAAAAGTAAAATTTGACATTTTAAATGAAAACATTCTGATAGAAGAGTTCATTATCCATCCAAAAAATAAGGATAGACCAATTAATAAAATTGGATTAAATAATAAAGGACTTAATTCAAAACTGATGTTTGGTAAAATAAAAGTATTGTATTGTGCAATAATTGGAAGTGAGGCAAAAAATATCCCTGCTGCAGGTGAGGGTAGTCCAATAAAGGATTTGGTTTGATTGTCAGATGAAGAAAAAACGGCAAGTCTGATTGCTGCTCCAATGACAATTGCTAAACTAAGCAATGCTAATAATGGTAAATGAAACATGGTAGTTAAAAACCAATCCGACTGATGGGAGTGTAGGAGCATTACATATACAATGGATGTAGGTGCCAATCCAAATGTAATCACATCTGCTAAGGAGTCAAGTTGTTTACCATGTTTAGAATTGACTTTCAGCAAACGAGCTGCAAGTCCATCTAAAACGTCAAATACCGCTCCTGCAAAAATAAGGTACCCTGCCATTGATAGTTTGGACTTCACAATTACACTGTACCCATAAAAGTCGGTATCCCCACCGCTGAAACAACAAAATACAGCCAAAACACCACAAATTAGATTGCAAATTGTAAGTAAATCAGGGATTTTTTCCTCTATTTTGAACATTATACTAAACTGAATAGCAAAATTATACAAAAGTTGATAAGTAATTGGATTTTAGATTACTAACAATGTGAATAATTCTGAAGAAATATCTGAAATTTGTAACTTGTTATGGATAGAAATATATTTTACCGAACATTTGATTATTGTAGTTTATGGTCGATTATTTGCTTAGTTTTACTTTTCTCTTCCTCTTGTGCTACTAAAAAAATTTTAAGCGAGGCTCCAATGAAAATAGAAAATAAAGAAGAAACGGTACTGAAACCCAAAATATCGTCCATCAATTTACCTATTTCTATGCCTGTTAAACCTTTAGAGGATAAAATTAACAGTCAATTAGAAACCGTTTTATTTGAAGAAAAAAATCTAAACGACCAGAATATCCATCTAAAAGTTTCAAAATCAGGAAGTTTGAAGTTGTTTGCATCCGATGATTTTTTGTATTTTAAAATACCAATCCTAATAGAAGTTGAAGGAAGGTTAGGTGCTAATATACTTGGAATGAATATTGGGAAGTCAGCTGAAACCTCATTTCAAATGATCATTAATGGTAAAACCTCTATATCAATTACCAAAAATTTTGAATTAGAACCCAAAACGCTTATTGAGTATGAATGGCTAAAAAAACCATTCGTCAAAATTGGCCCAATTGACTTACCGATTAAATCTATTGTAGAAAAAATTATGGACAGTCAAATGGGTAATATATCTAAACAATTAGATGATGCAATTGCCACTAAAATGGATATGGCAAATACAGTCAAACAAGCTTGGATTAAAATTCAAGAGCCAATCCTTGCTGACCCAGAATCTAAAAGTTATGTATTAATTACCCCAAAGGAGTTGAAAATGTCTAGCCTAAGGCTTCAAAATAATGAAATTAAATGTATTATTGGTATTAAAAGCTATATAGAAACATCTAATGGAGTACCTCCATCAAGAAAGTCAAGTAATATTTTACCGCGTTTAGTTATGGATAATAAATTGGAAGACAATTTTGAAATCATTTTAACTGGAGATTTGCCTTATGATTACGTAAATGATGTGATTAACGCTCAAGCAGTAGGTAAAGACTATGACTTTCAAGATAAAAAATATGCTATCCATATTGATTCTTGTCATTTATACGGAAGTTCAGATTTGCTAACTGTAAAATTAGGTATCCATGGATATGCTAAAACATGGTTCTTCAAAAAGAAAATTAAGGGAATGGTGTTTGTGCAAGGGGTTCCGTTTTATGACCAGACTTCTAATTCTATTAAAATAAAAAACTTTGATTTTTCCTTCAAAAGCAAGGATGCTATATTAAAAGTTGCCTCATGGATAACAAAAGTTGGCTTTAAGGAGAAAATTCAATCAATGATGGTTTTTCCGTTAAAAGATAAGTTGGAAGAAATCCGCTTAACCCTGCAAAAGAGTTTAAATGAAAAGGGGAAAATAAATGAAATGATTCATTTAAAAGGTGAAGTAAAGGAAATAAATCCTGAGGGAATTTACTTGACTAAAGGAGGGCTTCGTGCTGCAATTAATGGAAAAGGAAAGCTAAATATTTTTATTGATAAATTATAAAAATTAATGTCAACCTCCTTTAATTATTTTTCTGAGCCCGGAAAAGATAAAATATTAGTAACTGATTATGTTCCTGAAAGATTTATCGAAATCTTTGAACAAATGCATTTAGAGGTTTTTTACTATCCTGAGCTTTCTATGGAAGCGTTGGAAGATAGTATTGAACAATTCAATATTTTGGTAATCAATTCTAATATTTATTTAGATAAAAAAATAATAGATAAAGGTACAAGATTAAAATACGTATTAAGGCCTGGTAGTGGGTTGGATAATGTAGATCAAAAATATTGTGAAAAGAAAGGAATTATTGTATTCAACTCACCTGAAGCGAATGCAAATGCTGTTGCGGAACACAGTATAGGACTTTTACTTGGACTTATCAACTATATTCCTAGGAGTTTTGAGCAAGTTAAAAAAGGACTTTGGATAAGGGAAGAAAACAAGGGATCTGAATTAGCCGGTAAAACTGTAGGATTAATCGGATATGGTAATAATGGGATGGCCATGGCCAAAAAGTTAAAAGGATTTGATGTAAATATCCTTGCGTACGATAAGTATAAGACTGGCTTTGGAGATGATTATGTAACGGAATCGACCTTAAAAAAGCTAAAACATAACGCAGACATAATTTCGCTGCACGTTCCTTTGGGAAAGGATACAAAATATTTTATTAATCAGGATTTTATTAATAGCGTAAGAAAACCTTTTTATTTAATTAATTCCTCTAGAGGAAAAATTGTTAATATATTGGACTTGATAAAAGGTTTGAATGATAATAAGATATTAGGGGCAGGCTTAGATGTACTAGAAAATGAAAAATTAAAGGAGTATTCCTTGGAAGATTCTAATTTATTGAAAGCATTAATAGAAACTCAAAAAGTAATAATCACTCCTCACATTGCTGGATGGACCATTGAGGCACGGCAGAATATTTTTTATAAAGTTCAGGAAAAATTCAAAAAATATATCCAAGAACACGGATATGAACGTAAGGATTAATTATTTAATAAAGTTATAAAAACCCGAGTTCCTAAATGGGACTTTCCATTGCTCCTTTAATTCGCTTCCTTTGGACAGATTATTTACAAAAACTATACTGTCGTCAGTCAAATTGCCTTTTGTGTATTCTTCCTTAATGGAATTGATATGTATAGTTTTAGTTTTATCCTTTTCAACATTTAGTACTGCCATTGATAAACGATCTCTTAGATTGATAGTAAATTTATCCTCCAATGATTCAATAAAACGTGTTAGCTTATCAATTGAGCAACCTGAAGCTTCAAAAATGGATTCATCCACTTGAATAATTAGAAATCTATTATAATCAATAAAATAACGTGCAGTTAAAGGATTTCCGTGAGCTGCCCAATTATTTAAAAACAATGGTAGATTAAGGTCTATATAGCTTATTTCATCACTAGTTAAATCTCTATTTGATTGGAATATCCAAAGGCGAGTATCTTGCAATTGTGTTTCCACTTTATTTTGTTTTCGGTTTAATGACCTTTTTTGGAGAATTAAATATAGGTTTTGGTGTTTCCTGAGATTCTATAATGATTGAAGGTTTAACTTCAGGTCCAGCAGTTAGTCCAGTCTCCCAAATATAGTTTGAGGGTAGATTCGGCTTAGTTACTTGACTAGTAACCATTATCCTTTTACTATCTTTAGAAAAAACTGCGGAGGAGAAAGTTGTTCTTTTGGCTAAACTGAATGATTTTATTAGTTGATTATTTTTAGCATCCCATAAATTAACATTGCCATCGTTGGAAGAAGAAACAATGTACTCTTGGCTTGGATTAAAATGAGCTGAAAATACTTTCCATGTATGTGCCTTCCAAGATTGCGTTTCTTTATTTTCCTTTAGGTTGGTAATTTTAACAAAAAAGTCAACTCCTCCACTTAGTAAATTATTTCCGTCAGGGGATAATGATAAGCAATTAACTTGTCCTTTATGTTTGGTGGTTAGATCTATCTCTTTTTTTAAATCTTTTGTTTTAACTCCTATTATATTTCCGTTTTGGTCTCCAACATAAAGCATTTTCCCTTCATAATTTATTACCATTGCCGTTAATGGATTGGTTGATTCACTTGTCAAAACCCATTTGCAATCCATTTCTCTATCATACCCTTTAATAAAACCATCTTCTGCGCAAGAATATAAAAACTTTGTTTTAGCATCTTGACTAAAAGCAACTCCTCTGACTGGGCCTTCATGATTGCGGATTGTCTTAATTTTTTTGGCGTTTTCAATATCCCATAAAGTGATTGTTCCGTCTTCGTATCCAGAAAGAAGAAATTTACCATCTTTGCTTTGAGCTAAGCAAGTAATCACCTCATTATTACCTGTGAAGGTTTTAAGGATTGAGCAGGAATCAAAATCTAATAAAAATAATGAGCCATCACGTCCAGCACTAAAAACTGAAATTCCATTGTTATTTGTTAATAAGAAGGTTGCATCCTGCTGATGTACTGATTTGCTTATTAATGGGGCAGTAGGAGATGCGGTTTGTGCTAATACCGAAAATGTAAATGTTCCTAAAAATGCAATTAAGGTGAATATTCTAATCATTAAACCTTTATAAATTATCTAAATAGCAAAGATATTGTTAATTATGGTTTAGACCATCATTACCATGGAATATATAAAATAAAAAGCCGTCCTAATTGTGATTAGGACGGCTTACAACATTAATAATGGATTATTACCAAACTTTTACTTTATCTGTTCTAATCATTTTTGAACCTTCTTTTAAGCTAAACGCTTTTGCAAAGGTTTCTAAGTTTGATAATGGACCTAAAACTCTGAATTTTCCTGGAGAGTGAGGATTTGTTAAAACTTGTTTTCTTAAAGCCTCAGGAGTATAGTTGGTTTTCCATCCTTGACTCCAAGCTAAATAAAATCTTTGATCACCTGTAAAACCGTCGATTACTTTATCCTCTTTACCGGCTAATGACTTTTTATATGCCTGATAACTAATGGTTAATCCTCCTAAATCGGCTAAGTTTTCACCTAAGGTTAGTTTACCATTGATGTGTAAAGAATCAATTGGGATGTATTCATTGAATTGTTTTTCTAGTTTGAGTACTTTTTCGTTGAATTTGTCAGCATCTTCTTTTGTCCACCAGTCTTTAAGGTTTCCTTCTGCATCAAACTGACGACCTTCATCATCAAATCCATGCGTTAATTCATGACCAATTACTGCACCAATAGAACCGTAATTCATAGCATCGTCACCATCTTGACGGAAGAAAGGAGGTTGCAATATACCTGCTGGGAATACAATTTCATTCATTGCAGGATTGTAGTATGCGTTTACTGTAGGAGGTGTCATTCCCCATTCTGAGCGATCAATAGGTTTACCTAATTTAGCTAGGTTTCTTTTGAATTCAAATTCGGAAGCCCTTGCTACGTTTCCAAAGTAGTCTCCTGCTTTTACGGTTAAAGTGGAATAATCTTTCCATTTATCAGGATACCCGATTTTAACTGTTATTTTATTTAATTTTTCAATAGCCTTGTCCTTAGTTGGTTGACTCATCCAATCAAGTGCTTTGATTCTTTCAGCAAATGCATCCCTTAGATTCTGAACCATTTTGACCATTTTTTCTTTTGCCTCTGGTTTAAAGGCTACTTTAACATATTCTTGACCTAAAACTTCACCTAAAACACCATCTGTAATTTTAAGGATTCTTTTCCATCTTGGCTCTAATTCTTTAGTTCCTGATAAAGTAGTTCCAAAAAATTTGAAGTGATTCATTTCTAATTCAGAAGAAAGCTCTGTAGCAGCAGAATTAACCAATTGCCAAGTGAAATATTTTTTCCAGTCTTCCATTTTATAGGAAGCCAACATATCGTTTAATTTTTTGTAGAATACAGGTTGAGAAACGATTACTGATTTTAAGTCCTTTGCACCTAATTCAGTGAAATAAATATTCCAGTTTATGTTTGGTGTCATTTTGATTAATTCTACCATTGTCATTTTATGATAAGTAGCATTAGGGTCTCTCATCTCCACTCTTCCCATAGAACCTTTAGCTAAATCAGTTTCCATTGACATAATCAATTTGGCATCCTCCTTAGCAGTTTTATCCATTTTAGCCGATTTATGCATCGTTTCTACATATTCTAAATATGCTTTTCTGATACCAACTGATTTTTCATCATCTTTCAAATAATAGTCTTTGTCTGGTAAGTTTCCTCCTCCTTGAGTAAGGTAAAATGCATATACATCGGATTGTTTAGCATCTTGATCTACATAACCATTAAATACTGTACCTATTCCGTTTTTATGAGTGTAAGCAACCCATTTTATGATGTCTTCTTTAGTTTTAAGCCCTTCAATCATTTTGATTTGAGGTTCAATCGGGCTTAATCCCAATTTATTGATTGCAACTGAATCCATACCAGAGGTATAGAAGTCTCTTAATTTTTGTTCGTTAGAACCATCTTTTGCAGCCGTGTTTTTACTTGCATCATCTAAGATTTTTTTAAGAGTAGCCATGTTATTGTTTCTAAGTTCATTAAATGAACCCCAAGAACTTTCAGTAGAAGGTACTGGATGAGCTTTTAACCAACCTCCATTTGCAAAAGAATAGAAATCTTCTCCAGCATTTATGGTAGTGTCCATATCAGCTTTGTTAATTGCAGGTGTGACTTTTTGGTCTTTTTCTGCGGATTTTCCCCCACCACAAGATTCCATGGTAATAATTGATGTTAGTATCCCAATAGGGACAAATAATTTTAGTAGTAAACTTTTCATTATTTTTTAAAATTAGCCTTTAAACGGTTTCAACTTGATTAAAGTTACAAAGTTCTGATAACTATTGGTCTAACCAATTTTTAAAAATCGAAGATTTATCCCTACTTACCGTCACATCCTCTAATGGAGAAGGAAATATTTCAACATTCAGTTTACCGTTTAATTGTGAGGTTAATTTTTTGATTGACTTAGAATGATTTAAAAATTTTCTATTTAATCTAAAGAATAGTTTAGGGTCAACCATAGCTTCAATTTCGTCCAGGGTATAATCGATTAAATACCTAGAGTTAGCTCCATCTACTGCATAGACACCTCCATCAGAAACATAAAACCAAAAAATATCCTCAATTGAAATAGGAACAAATTTGCTTCCTATTTTAATTAAAAATCGACTTTTATATGCTTTGTTCTGAAAATTTAAGGTTGAATTAAGGTTTTGGTAGGTGGTTCTATTTTCAATTTGAAAGACTCCAGATTTCCATTTATTTATGGCATTTTCTAAATCGGAAATGATTAATGGTTTAAGCAAATAATCAATACTGTTAACTTTAAATGCTTTAATTGCATATTCATCAAAGGCAGTTATAAATATGACAGGGGATAAAACTTTACAAAAGTCAAATATTTGAAAACTTATTCCATCACTTAGTTGAATGTCGAAAAAACAAAGGTGAGGATTATTTCCCGCTTCAAAGTAATCGACTGCTTCTGCTACGCTAGTGCATTCAGTATATTGGATATCGCTCAACAATTGATTTAATTTTTTAATTAATTGTTGCCTTGCAATATGTTCATCCTCTACAATTAGGATATTGTAACTCATTTTTTGTTCAATTTGGCTTGGATTAAAATTGGAGTATAGACAACAAATTCTTTTTCATTATTAAATATCTGAAGTCCTTTGTCAGATAAATACAAATAACGTTCTTTAAGATTCTTCAGTCCTATTCCAGTGCTTTCTTCTAAGGTGGTTTTTAATTGAAGATTGTTTCTGATTATCAATTCATCCGGTAATAATGGGTTACTATCTATTGTAATTATTAGTGGATTTGATAGGGTTGCCATATTATGCTTTAACGCATTTTCAATAAGTATTTGAAGTGTTAAAGGAGGGAAAAATTTTGCCATATCCTCTTGGTCAATATTAACTTTTAATTGAATACTTTCCCCAAATCGAACTTTCATTAAATAAAAGTATTTTTCAATGATTTGCAATTCTTTTTCTACTAATATAAATTGCTGATTATTTTGCTGAAGAATATATCTATATACTTCTGACATTTCCTCTAAAAAGGATTTGGCTTGCTCCGGGTCAACATCAATCAGTCCATTTAGCGTATTAAAACAATTAAAAATAAAATGAGGATTAACTTGATTTTTCAAAACTTCATATTCAGTTTTGATATTTGTCCTTTTTAAAACCTCATTTTTCATTATTTGACGTCTCCATTTTTTCTGAATTTCAATCATTTCATAAATAGAAGTTACCAATAGCGCAATAATATTGGTTAGTACTAAAGTCCACATTAAGTTTTGTGAACTCATTTTCTTTGCTCCAAAAAACAAGGGATGAATGTACTCCTTAAATACAATTGCATTAAAGCTATTGAAAATAATTAAACAAAGTATTTCTGTAATGATTCTTACAATAGAGCTAGACTCCCAAGGAAAACTCTTTTTTAAAGTTCTAAAGATTAATATATTTACTGTCCATATATAATATGCATAAACTGTATTAACAGCACTAACTTTAAAAAGTATAGGTAAATTTGTGTTCAGTTGGTCAGGACAAAACAATAATCCAGTGCCTAATCCAATGATTAGGCACCCAATAACTCTAATAACCCATTCGGTTTTTATTTCAAATTTTCTTTTAGCCATTAAAACTGAATTCTATATAAAAACATTGGATATAATCCTTGTTGATATTCAAATTTTGATACTTGATTTTTTCCATCCCATCCCAAAGTTAAGACATTTTGATGATTGGTTATATTTTGCAAATCAAGGGCAAACTCTTGAGTGAATTTCTTTAAGTTTTGCTTAATACCTATTCTAACATCTAATCTGAAATAACTAGGATATTGAAGGCTATATGCTTTAGTATTATCCAACACCAAGTTGTTTCTTTCTTTGGAATATTCCAGATTTGCAGGTGTATACCATCTTCCTCCTGAAATAGACGTTTTTGCACTTGTGGTTAATACATAATTGCTTTTTTTGCCTAGAATAAAGTCCTTACCTGCTAATAAGTTAGAAGTATATTTCCCGTTAAAAGCAGTG
>Ga0114962_10001153_pt1 | contig 23034 bp, 32 predicted proteins | sample C_130820_MF_Meta_FD_87017 | JGI IMG/M metagenome (GOLD analysis project Ga0114962, IMG submission 87017) | Freshwater microbial communities from Lake Croche, Canada to study carbon cycling - C_130820_MF_MetaG | ecosystem: Environmental > Aquatic > Freshwater > Lake | place: Lake Croche, Canada... | reverse complement strand
TCCTGATGAGCGTTCTGATTGCATGCATTTCTTAAAGATGTGCCGGACAGAACTAGATCGCCTCATTGAACAGAGTCCTGCTATCCCTACGAACGTGATTGCCGAATTTAAGAAGGAATTTTCTAAGTTCCCTGACGTTCGGAAACCTGAAATTGCAGGAGAAATCTTCCATACAAATATTTATGATGGCAAGGATGAACGAATGGTCCGCCAGGCGGCAGATACGGCCCTCATTCTGCAGACGCGCCAAGGTGTTGTGAAACAGATGGTGATGGATGATCTGGATTCGAGGATTCAGACCCTAGTTACAGCGGCAGTACGGAATAAGAAGGGTACGCCACTGGCCCCTACTACGCTACAACGAGGTCTGGATGAACGTAAGGCAGAGATTGAAAAGGTGGCCATGGGTGGTGTTGTTCGAGCAATGAAGGAGCGCCTCCTCGCATCAAATCAGACGATTGGTCCTGCCCCTGTGGGTATAGGCAAAAATCTAGGCCCGCTAGATTTATCCACTCAACAGATGGATATGGATTCTCCAATTATTCTACATGTTGACGAACTTGACGTTGATATCTCAGGGTCTGTGATGTCTGAAGAGTTACCTGGTCAGGTTGATATTGAGAAACAATAGGCCGCTGCTAGATCAGCTTTGGGCCGCTGCTAGATCAGCTTTGGGCCGCTTCTAGATCAGCTTTCCATGGTAGCAGTCTGTTAGGGAAACACAGTCATACTTACACATCTTTGACGGCTCACACTTGTACATAATATGCCACCAGTCCCTACGTGCCTGGTAGAATTCTACATTTTCCAGAGTATCGCAGATGGCGCTCCACTTCTTATGGCGATCCCACTCGTTCTCAGGAGCTTCCTTGTGCTCTTCAAGGACAAGGCGAGGAGGACTATAACAGACCTCCTCCTTCAGAGCAGGTGGGAAGTCACTATGACAGGTCTCCTCCTTCAGAGCAGGTGGGCTATAACAGAACTCCTCCTTCAGAGCAGGTGGGAAGTCACTATGACAGGTCTCCTCCTTCAGAGCAGGTGGAAATCCGCATACTCGTGTCTGGTACTCTGCTAGGCCCGCATCAATCCTGTCCCAGCACAGGCCCTTCATGTGGTCGCACAGAACAGAAACCACACCCATCTCGCGGGCCCCGTCAATATTCTGGGGCAGGTCATCTACGAATAGCATCTCCGTGTAGTCAATGCCAGTGGTCCCATTGAGAATCTTGAAGTGCGGATCCTTGTTCTTGGAGCGGCCAGAGGACATGGCCAGCAGAGTCTCTGCATAGGACCACAGGTCAAAGGCTTCTAGGAGTTGCTTGCACCGTCCATAGCCCTCGTTGCGCGAGGCAAAGGCGATTTTTACACCTGCCGCGTGAAACTCTGCGAGGATCTCCTTCACCTCTGGAAACAGACATACTCGCCGAAAGTACGCATCGAATACAACTCCTGTACTGGATGTAGTAAATGGCTCCAGGAAATTCACACCGCAGTCACCCTTCCACACGGTCCAATCAAGATCCAGCACAAGGAGCTTTGGCAATGGCTGAGAAAGACGAGACATAGAACACCTTCTTAAGTGTCCCGTACCCTACCTAGTCAAGTGCTGGTATGTCAACTTTTTGTACTTTTTGCGAACTTTTATCTACAAAGCCCTGAAGACTGTTCTTTACCTCAGAGACAACAGGGGCCCATGCACCAGCTGTCTTCTGACGGAAAAGTCGCATACTAGGATACCACCGAGTTGTTGTATCCTGGGTCCAGCGCCATTCACAGCCCTTTGTCAGGAGGACCCAGCATGGGAAACCAGCAGTACCAGCAAAATGAACAAAGGAAGTATCCGTCGAAATTATCAGGTCACACTGGCTCATAATAGCGAGTGTGTCCTTATAGGAATCTCCATTGTTGTCTACTTCTGGCCCCAAATTTAGGACATTATACTTGAACAGTAATGCTTTCTCTTCAGGGGTAAACTCCTTTTGAGTCGATATCCATTGAACATCCTTGTTTGCAAGAAGGGGTGCTAACAACTCGAGAGAAATACCGCGATTAAGACGTTCAAGAGAATTTGCATAATTCCCGTGCCAATTAATCAGGACAACAGGTTTCTTACACGTAGGTAAAACAATAGGTGTGTGAAACGGCCCTTTCAGATATTTCTCCTCATAAATATTCTCATACTCCAGGCCCAGCCAATGAGGAAGCATGTGAATATTGGTATGATAGTTAAAGGCCAGAGTCTGACGTTTAGCATAGGGAAGAACAGTCAGATTAGGCTCATCGAATACCCTAGAAAAAAACCAGTAGAGGCTATCATCGGCTAACAGGACAATAGTATTCTGAGGCTGTTCACGGCAGATACGCGGAATAAAACGGGCAAACATAACCTTATCTCCTAATCCTCCGCCCATATAGATAAGAAGCCTCGTTCCAGTAGATCCTGGAGGGAAGTATGACATAGACTCTGGGCCAATCTGGGGGGCAATTAGGGCGTTCATGTACCGTACAAACTCTGTGGCACGTCCATACTGCTTACGACGCATCAGATTCATTCCATAGTTCATTAAGATATGGCGACAATGTGCTTCATCCGGTACATAATTGCGGACATGTGGAGCAATCTTATCCATGAGTTGGGTATACTTGTTCTCGACTCCTAGGAAGGCCACATTCGTATCATAGGATGAGATTAGACTGCATAGGAAGACATTGGGTTCCATATCCTTGAATTTCTCACACAGGCGTTCAAAGAGGCGGAGAGAGGTGTCATAATTTCCCTGATCGAAGGCCTTACGGGCCCGACCATATGTGGCATGATCTTCTACGGTCTCAAATTCTTCTAGATATAACTTCTCTTCGACAAGCGTGGAGCTGACGAGGGAATTTAGAACCCGTTTTTTCTTAAATCGTTCATCATTTGTCTTATGAATCGCCTCTGCAACCTGAATATAGGTATCATCAAAGGCCCGCTTACGGCTCTTATCACGAATGGAATCCTCGAGACCCCATAACATCTGATTAATGCGACGGAGCTCATCGACTGTCTTTGTAAAGATAACCATCTTTTCTGCATCTAAATGAGGTGTAAGATGGGCCTTGATGCCATCATATTCGGCCTGAATGTTAGCCTTCTGAGTCTCTGTGGCCCGTTTATTCTTCAGTTTGAGTTCTAGGATAGTTGCCTTATCAATGATTTCACCAAAAGAACAGGCGATAGTATACATTATGTTAGATTATAGGGTCTCACTTTATATTCTCCCCCCTAGGTATAATGGCGCCTCGTAAGACTGTGAAGCGTAAGTCTAAGTCTAGTAATCGTAAGACGCGTTTCTCCAAGTGGACCGACTTTGTCAAGAAGGTCTACCGTGAGATGAAGCAGCGTGATTCTAATGCTAAGCTGGGCGATGCCATGAAGGAGGCCTCCAGGCGTAAGCGGGAGATGTAGGGGGCATCCTGCCCTCATTAGGTTTGATCTTAGTTGACGAGAGCAAAGCTCTCAGTCTCTGAGTACTTACCCCTTAAACCCCTTGCTTATATAAATTTGACCTTTAGCAGCCCATAGAGGACTAACATAATGTTCCTCCTCTATGTTCTATGTATCATTGCCGTTGCTGCCAGGGGGCCAACCTATACCCGAACCTATCTACGGGATCAGAAACGTATTGCAGATGAAAAACAGAGACTTGAAGACGAGGAGTATCATACGCAGTTAGTTATTAAAGGTGTTGAATATATTGAAACTAGCATATTTGATGCAGCTTCGCGTGGTGAAACCAAGTACAGTCCACCATTTAATGGATGTTATGGGAATCCAAAAGATATTAAGACATGTGAACTTGTAGTTCCACGGATACGTGCAGTTATCACTCAGAGATTTCCTGATAGTGAGATTTCCTATGACAAGACTACTGGTACATACATAATGTATTGGTGAGGCAGTTTACTGTCGCCATTCCTTACCACAGTTCAGACATCTGATGAAGATAGTCATCGGCTCATCCGCCGATCGTGTCTGCATCTCCCAGTACTTGGTCCGGGCCTTGCCGCATTTATTGCACTTGAACATATCGGAACCTTCCTCAGGATTACCATCTAACATGGTCGTCTCTCTCTTCAGTTGCTCATCTGCCAAGGTCTGCCAATGCTCTGGAAAGAGCTCACGGGCCGTCATAAATGGAATCTGATGGGCCGGAAATTCGCCCTCCTTCAGTCGATCCAGGAGTCGAGGATTCCCTACATACTGATCCGGCTGAAGATTAGCCAGAGTCCTGCGTGCAATCGCCTTATAAATCTCGATGAAATCAGGATTCTCCCAATGGAGTCTGATACCCCGTTTTTTAGCATCTTGAATCGTGGCATTATAGATACCTCGATCCAAGTCCACCTGTTGCTCCTCCGTTAGATCTAACTTCTTAATCAGGTCCTGAATATGTTCACGAGACATTTGTAGTCAAAAACTATTCGATACATGGAGTCAAATTTTACGTATAGGTCTCCTCCTCTAACTCCGGCTCTGTTAACCACTTGGGTGCCCTCTTACCCAGAGGAGCTGGCAACTTAATCCGTGCCTTGAGTCCCATATCAATACGCCTATACTCAACTGTCTGCGAGGTCTTCTTCCGTGGGGCCCTTCGTCTAGATCCTCCTCCGGCTTCATCGCCATCATCATAACAATCGTCATCTACTTCTTCCTCAACCTCATCCTCCTCTGCCTCCCCTTCAGCCTCTTCCTCTTCCTCTTCATCCTCTTCTTCCTCCTCGACCTCCTCAACCTCTGCCTCGATCTCAGCCTCCGCCTCTTCCTCATCTAGATCCTCAAAGGCTAACACCTCATTATAGAAGGAATCCCAATCTTCTATCGCGAGATCGCCCTCCTGAATTGTCGCAATTACATCCCCAAAGAATAGTTCTGTATCATGGGGTGGCGGCAACTCGTGCTTATTCTCTGTACCAGCCTTACCTTCCTTCCAGCCCCAGATAGAAATCCCCTGACTATATGTTCCTAGGAGAGTTGCCGCCTTTGCCTTCCGATATAGTTTTGCAACCATAGGCCCGGTAACTGTAGGTAGATCAGCCGATTTCTTCTCACCGTTCGCAGATAATACTACTACTTGGACCATGTTAGAACCTATTGACTCATAGTCTGCCCTGTCAAATTTACTCGCGTTTCGTGCCAAAACGTTTCAGCTACCTCAATATAGAACGATGGAGCTAAATCTTAATTGGGTTATTGCTGGTCTAGTCTTGTGTGTTGTGGCCTTTTTTGCCTATCAGTGGTTTACGATTGCCTCTACAAAGAAGGTAAAGACGCGTAGCCCACTTCCACCCAGGCCCATATCTAATCCTGGGCCTAGTCAGGATCATGGTGAGGCTAGCCCCGACCCTCCTCAGCAGTCTGAGCAATACCCGGTAGTCGCTGGACAGTCCGAGGCTGATCTCCGGCAAAAGGAGCCTCCTCAGCGCCCCAACCCTCCTATAAATCAGCAGCCCGTATCGAGTGATGGTAAGGGGCCCGCCGATTTCAAGGAGAATCTGAGACGTCCTGAGCAGTCGTTTCATGAACCCTCTGGGCCGCCTCCTACTCTGAAGGTATCGGATCTCCCTGCAGGTCGTGCTGTAGAGTCTGCTGGACCTGGCTTCAATCCTGAGCTAGCTCAGAATGATGGCCCTATGGTGGGAAATGCCTTTGCCTTTGACGGTATGGAGCCGACGGGCTTCGCCAATTTTTAGAGTCTAAACACAAATAATACTTATATACACCAGGATGGATGTTAAGAACCAGGTATGGTCCGATACTCTCCGCCTACCCTGTTTAGCAAATCACGAGTCGGTTAAGCTACTCAAAGATCTATCACCTCCTAGTAACCCCATACCATTTCAGAGCAAGCAATTGCCATCTCTGAAACGGGATGTATGGTTCGCATTACAGCGGCCTATTGATCGATCCAAGACGGGAGTTCTCTGTATCATACCAGAAAAACAATTGTGTATCTTTGTTTCTGGGGATCAGCCCTCCAAAAAGTTCCCGACATCCCGTGTGGCTATTATAAATATCCGCGTTGATCCTCAATTCTATGAGACTGGGAAACCCACGGTGATAGAAGCAACCTTATCAGGTCGTGAACGAATACTGTGGATTGAGGATGTATGTCAATGGAAGGGCCGCGTCCTAGAAGCAGAATCATTTAGCGAACGATGGAGTCTAGCGAAACAGTGGCTTGACCATTATTGCATGTTTGATGCGGATAAGTTGGGAATCACCATTGAAATGGCCCCATGGACCCGTCTGACTGATATGAAGCCTGAAGGGATTTGGGAACTTATGCCCGATGAACCGCGGAAACGACGTGTGAGATGGATGTCTAAGGAAAAGACTGAAATCAAGGTACCAGAGAAGGTCGAGATTCCTAAGTCAAATTCAAACACAAAGCTAATGACTCCAATAGCAGTTGCAACTAGAGTAATCTCAGGGCCCGATCAATGGGATCTTACTACAGCAGATGGCATTTCTCTGGGTCGTGCTCTCATTCGTTCTATGCAGATATCTACAGCCCTACGATCATCAAAGAATGTTGTCCGTGTAGAAGTGGAATGGCAGTCTGGTTTTAAGAAATGGGAGGCTAAGAAACTCACTCAAGATTCTCCTAGTCTGAATGAATTTTTTGACTCGCATAAGGTAGAGTAATGGCTAAATCTAGAAAGCAGAGACAACAGCGAAAGCAGCATGGTGGTGGCTGGGGTTACAATGGGTCTGTACTAGATACCATGGGGGCCTCTAGACTGGATGTACATTCTTATACGAATGACTGTAACTGGCCTCAACGTGTTGCACCTCAGATTGGTGGTGGCTGCGGTTGCGGCGCTGCCTTACAGAGAGGGGGGTCTTGCCGCGGCTACGATGCGGTAGTTGGGTCCAATGAACTAGGGAAGGTACCCGTATACATGCCTCGTGCACAGATGGGCGGCACCTATACCAGTCCTCAGACAGTGAACACGTATACTGCCGGCTACGAGGTTGGCCCGGCCACCCTCTTAGAATCCGGTGCTCGTTTCCTCGACGTGAGTGGCTACAATAAGCACGGTGGTACTCGGAGAAGGCGGAGACAGAATCGTTCTAGGAGACAGCGCAAATAAAAAGTGACTTCATACACTAGTGCTCAGGGTAAGGTACCATGGACACTAGTCTACTCTTTGAAGAGCATAGCAGAGCTACAACAAAGATTCACCTGCGTCTTATCCAACTAGGAAAGAAAAGTATTACGATGATTGAGGGCCTCGATGATGACCTTGATCTAAATCGTATTGCTAGAGCAATGCGGAAGCACTTTAGTTGTGCGGTAGCAGTAAAAACTGATAAGGATGATAATATCTTCATTCAGCTACAGGGAGATCATAGACAGGATATTACAGGCTGGTTAGTTGACGCGGAAGTCCTAACCAAGTCTGAGGCGGAGGATCGCATTGTTATACACGGCGGCTAAAAATTGACATGGGTACCCAGCACTATACATTTTGGCATGTATCGCCTTATCTTTATCAATGAGGTCGGTCGCCTGAATGCCACGACGTATTCTACTATTCGAGAGGCCCATAATATTTGTGTGAGTGATTTCCATGATAGAGGGTTCCTACATCTTATGCAGTACAATGAGTTAGCAGACAAACTTGTTAATGAACAGCGTGTTCTGGTCCGTTATAATCTTAACACAGAAGATGATTACGACTTTGTTGAATGTGCCTATTGGATCGAGCACTTTGATCCGAATATCCGCAATCAGCCCTTCCCTAATATGGACCTGCCACAGATTGCACTGCGAGAGAACATGGAGAGACCTGTACTTGAGCACTGGATGCACAAGTCAGAGCATGGATGTGGACTAACCTATAGATGGCTCCCTAATCATTCCTGTGATACCTGTGGGGCCAGGACAGCACATTTCATGAACTGTAGGTCATGTGACTTTGATGAGTGCATGGCCTGTGTTGAGAGGCGGAGGCCTATTCCTGATGTGGAAATTCTGTCTGAAGAGTAAGGGATGTCTGAGATGCTCGATGTATCATGTAACAATGATATGACATTCAATACACTCTTGTTAGAGTTTATAGAAAGCCACGGCGAACTTTTTATTGTGTATCTTGGTATCTTACTCTTTTTCCCGATTCGAGATGTAATTATGCCTCATTTTATCGGTAAGCTGTACAATTCCATAAAGGGAGGCAAGGAGTCAGCGCTCTATATAGGAATTATTATAGGTATCGTTGTAGTCGCTCAACTTGTCCATATCATATCTGCATATATCGACATTAAGTTGCATCCTGAATTATATAAGTTTATTCGTGAGAAAATTATGGCCCATGTCTTTAAGACTAAGGAAACGAACTATAGCGATGTAGATATCGGTGACTTAATTTCCAAGGTAATCAAGTTACCGAGTATTATGCATCATCATATTGAACTCATCCGTTGGGAAGTAATACCAGAAGGAGTAACTATCCTTGCTATTTTGGCCTATGTCTTATATTTGGACTGGAAACTGGGCCTGCCTCTCGCTCTGGTTGTTGCTATCTTCCTTGGCACATTGACATATTCTCTTGATGTATGTAGTGCCGATGCATTGAAACGAGATGAAAAATTCAGTCTCATCATGTCTAATGTGAATGATATAATCAAGAATATGTTAACCGTGATGAGCTTCGATAAGGTCGACGCTGAATTTGCTCGCATGGATGAAATTCATAAGGAGTATGCAGGGTATACTGAAAAAACTATGTCATGTTCTCTCATAAGTAAGAGTATAACAATTCCATCTATGCTTGTCTTTATTGTTTTTGCATGTTATTACAGTTTTAAAAAGGTAAAGAGTGGAGCCATGAGCGGTGGCTCGGCAGTAACCTTACTCATCTTATTGTTTGTGATTATGAATAAGATGTTTAGTTTATTGGGGAGCTGGCAAGATGTAATTTTGCGATCTGGCATTATTGCAAATGGACTCCGTACCTTTGATATATGTAAGACTGCAAGGGCCCCTTATTCAAAGGCTGCACGAAATACGACGGGTATTTCCTTCCAGGACTTGGATTTTTCCTATGTATCGGCTGATATGCAACGGCCCGTGTTTTCGCAGTTTAATCTCGATCTCAAGATGAATGAGACAACTCTTATTATGGGTGAAATTGGATCCGGTAAATCTACTCTGATCAGTCTGCTAATGAAATTTCAGAGTCCGCAGGCAGGTGAACTCTTTCTGAAAGGCATGCCGTATTCAACACTTGATACAAAGGAACTCAGACGGCGAATCAGCTATATTCCGCAGAATCCGATTCTCCTGAATCGTTCTGTCTACGAGAATATCGTGTATGGTGTAACTCCTGAGCCGTCAAGAGAAGAGGTTGTAATCCTAATGAAGAAGATGAAGTTGGATGAATTTTTGTCGAGGCTACCCAAGGGTCTCGATACCTCTGTAGGCCTCCATGGATCAAAGCTTTCTGGTGGCCAACGCCAGATTGTGTGGGTCCTCAAGACACTCTTATCCAAGCCCGAGATCATTATTATGGATGAACCTACAGCCGCTGTCGATGAGGAGACGAAGGCTATTATCCAGAGTTTATTGACTCAAACCATGAAGGGAAAGACAGTTGTAATGATTACTCATGATCCCTATCTGATGAACTATGCAAATCGTGTGATCACAATGGATAATGGTACTATAATCAAGGATACACGTAGGAGATGATCATAAAACTAACATGTTCGATACATCCGGATGTTCAACCAGATCTGATACGACTCTTCTCCCGTAAGGCCCATACCTGTCTATCATCAAATGGCTCCTTTAATACTACTCCGGCCTCTGTGGCCCAACACTATGGTATGACCTTATCCTATTGGTTCCTTAATGACAAAATAATGGCAGATCACTATGGTAGTAAGATAAGTGTTAGGGCCCTATTAACCTATCCAGGAGTTATTTCCGCAAATATCTTGGATATTCATACAGATGAACCGACTCTAAAAGACATGACTCAATATGAACTTGAGTCCTTATTATTTTCTGATATTCCTTAAAAGGGCTCATAGCGTACCATGGTCAGAAAGAAGACATTGTCAGAAATCATCATCTCTCCCTTGGTTTCCCATCCTGCATTGATCAGATCAAGCATCTGCTGCTCAATGGAGACTTCATGCTTTTTCTCTGGTTGGGCACCCGCACTCTTTTCAATTGGCGGTTCATATAAGTCCTTAAATTTGCCTCCAGATTCGCTTGATTTATGGGCCCAATATTCAATCGATTCTGTCGTCTTATATTTACTCTTCCATTCTTCATATAATACTTCGGCAACCTTGCGCAGCTTATTATTCGCAATGACTGTCTCTTCTTGGCGTCCCCTGATAATCTTGATTTCAGCAATCTTCGGCATTACTGCACTTCAAACAGATGGACATAGTTCAACTTTAGGGCCTATGAGAGAAGATCTTCGGTAGGCCCTTCATAGAGCACCATGGTCTGACAGAATTTTTTATCCGAAACCATCATCTCACCCTTGGGTTCCCATCCATCCTTAATCAGTTCGAGCATCTGCTGCTCAATAGAAAGTTCTGGTTTTTTTTCTGGCCGTGTAATACCTGCCCGTGTAGCCAGATCTATATCATAATCTGACAGTGGTCTTTCATATACCTTCGTGAATTCACTCGCATTACTACCAATGTGCGCATTCCACACCCAAGACTCTATAGAGTCATAACTTCCTGGGTTATCCTGTCTACTGTGTTTACTCTTCCAGTCTTTATAAAGTACTTCGGCAACCTTACGCCTAATCGTGTGCTCTCTCAGTTCTTCTTCAATTTCCTTCGTGGTTCGTCCCCTGATAATCTTAATATCGATAATCTTTGGCATTACTACGTATATGGCAAACATGTATGTGTTCAACTTTGGGGCCTGATCTAAATACAGAATACTATAGTATTCCTATGGTACATTGGGTATATGTACTCGAATGCGAAGATGATTATATCTATGTTGGTGAAACCACTAGACTATTTACTAGGTTTCAGGAACATATAACACATCGCGGTGGGAAGAATACGCTAAGTCATACCCCACATAAATTAATTGGACTGTATAAAGTTAATGATAATGATTTCTATATGGAATACAGAAATGCTGTGAGAAAAGGGGAATATAATAAATTTATTCTTGACCGATGGAAAAATCCAGATCCTGAATCAGGCGGAGATAACTTACGTATAGAGAATCATATTACAGAACGATTCTTTTATGAACGAAGAGAGAATACAGAATATGGAGGAGGCAATGAATGGTATAAGGTTAGAGGAGGTAAATACACTAAATCTGATTTAGATGACACTGTGAACATGTATAGATGGGCTAGTGAACAAGAAGGTCGTACTTGTTTTGCTCGAGATCCAACATATTATCTTAATAAGGAAGATATAGTCGATCGGCCCCTGTGTAAATGTTGGTATCCATCTGAGGTAAAACTTAGTAAGGAGGGTAAAATATATTTTGTTTGTGCCAGAAAAAATATTTGGGATGGATTTTCATCTCAAATACCCTTTGATCAACCGTGCAATTTCTTGCAGATGATGGAGACATTTAATTATAACACTATCTAAAATCGTATTTGCAAATGATATTAATTATGAGTTATAGATTATATATTTCATATAGAGATACATGTTGGCATGAAAAGATTGTAATCGAATCGTCTGAAGCTTTAGATTTATACAACGAGATGAAATTAACTCATGGATATGAAACACACTGGAATGGAAATCATACGGATGTTGGAGATTTTCCTTATTCAGCCGATAGTCCTTTTTTTCCATCATTTGAAGAATTTCAACACGTAATGAACTCGCTTAACGTAGGGCAAATAAAATATGTAATGCGTTCAAAAATATACAATTGTTCATATGTGTGTGGTTTGAAAAGATTGGCCTAAGTCTTAAACAACGGGATCCCTGCAGGCAACTCCTCAACCTTCTTGACCTTGCGATCCCTATAATCGGACCCAGGCTCCTTGATCATAACACGATAGGCACACTGTTCGTAGAACTGGACCCGCTTCTTGTACTGGCCCTGGAGCGAGGGATGAACATCCAGGATATCATAAATCTCTGGTGCAAAGGTGCGCTCTTCCTTTTTCAAACGGAAGATCCTACCTACCGCCTGCTCAATACGCGACTTGGGTGTAACGAGGGCCACAGTATTCAGATCACGTACATTCATGCCCTCTGCAGCGAGAGCAAAGGTGGCCAGAATAATCTGCTTGGTCGCGGATTCATCGCGAGCATCCGAGGTCATTCCGCCTACGTAATAGCCGATAGACCCGAAGCCACGGGCCTTGAATAGGGTCTCGAAGGCCTCGAGGTGGCTCCGTCGATCCGAGAGAACCAGAAGCTTTCGCCCCTCTTTGAGCGCCGGTTCGAGCTCATTCGCGATTGCTACCGTCCTAGGCTCATATTCTGCAAGCTGGTTACAGAGACGGGCCCGATTCACCTCACCGCGGAAATCTGTCGGTTCATCTGCATAGGCATCATCGGCCGATGTGAACTTGAGCACCTTGACCACCACTGTCTCATCGGCCTCACGTACCTTGATCTGATACCGGATTGGTCCCAGGAACCAGAGAAAGACATTATCAAGTCCATCGATGCGTTTGGGTGTGGCAGATAGGCCTAACATATGCTTGGTCTGAATGGATACGAGGGCATTCGAGAAATGCTCCGCACCGAGATGGTGACACTCATCGAAGATGGCAAAGCCGAATCCCTCAAAGGTGGAGATGGGCCAGCTGCGGGATGCAACTGTCTGGATCATGCAGATGCAGCAATCGTATTCAACGGGTGCAGGCTCAGGCTCCACGGTCCTCAGACGATCTAACAGTTCCTGCTTAGTGCCGCCGACCTTGAGGCCATGGGCCTTCAAGCGGACCTTGAGTTCATCGATGTTAGGCGTCTTGACTTCCATGGTACCGGTCTGGACCTTGTCTTGCTGGATCACACCGATACGAATCCCTGGGATGGAGCCCTCGAGCTCCTTGCGCCATTGCTCCATGAGGAATTCCTGATGGACAACGACGAGGAAACGTTTCTTGAGCTGGCAGGCAAGCCAGATGGCCATGAAGGTCTTGCCGAAGCCGCAGGGAACACAGATCAGACCATTGTAGTCACCGGCCTTGAAGGCGTCGACGATGGGAAGCTGTTCGGCTCGTAGCGATTTGTTGAAGACGAGTTCTGGCCGCAGATCCTTGCCAGCAGATCGTGCATCACCATCCGGTGATCCGTATCGTTCTAGGCCCCAGAAGCGAGGGACGTACCAGCGTGTCCCGCTCTCGAAGTAGAGGGGGAAGGGCTCGGCAGCACCGAAGCCTGGGGCCACATTGGGTTTTACAGTGAGAGCCTTCTTCATGTCTCGGGTCTCTGCCTCGCTTAAGGACTCCTTAAGAATGGCATAGCCGCGATGACTCAGAGTGGTTGACATTACTTCTTAGGATAGCCGTATCTGACCCTGTCATCTTTAGGGTCTTTACCCTCCAGGGTCTTTACCCTCCAGGGTCTTTACCCTTTAGGGTCTTTACCCTTTAGGGTCAAAGCCACTATGCGTTGATTTTGCTAATTCTGATTTCAAGAACTCAACCATCCACCGAGAATCAGAAAGAGGTTTATGTGCCTCAGGATGGAACTGACATCCGTACCAAGGCATCTTAACTCCTTCAACAAAGGCTACATATTCGCGACCTGCACGATCATGGGTCAAGGCGAGAATACGAAAGAGACTTTTTAGCTTGGATGCATTGAACCGTTTTAAGGAAATACCCTCAGTATGGTTAAAATAGGGAATATAGGTCTGATGTAAGAAATGAAGAGGGGCCCAGTGTAATAGTCTGGACTCAGCTGCATTCATCATGGAAATGTCTCCATGAACTTGCTTATAGTAATCTTTCGAATCAAACTGGTCCAGAGTATCTATAGTTCCGATATATTGAAGCATTTGTTCAAATCCCTGACATGTACCCCATACGGGAAAGTACTCACCAGCGCTAAATGCCGAATTTGCCATACTTAAGAATGTAGTAACGAGAGCTGACTGTTCGGGTAAGGGTACTTCTCCTGCTATCCCAGGATGTAGAAAGAGACCATGAATATAATCAAAATAAGCGGCAGCCTCGACCCCTGTACTGGATGGATGGATAGGAACTATGTCAATACCGGTTAGCCAAGTGCGGATGTCTGGACTAATATATGGCTCTTCATCTGACCTCGTTTGCATTAGGATAATACCTATACGCATCTACTACTCTATAAAAATATTATGGTATAGTAGATGAGAGCATTCTGGGGTATTGGACTTTTACTCTTAGTGATAGCGGCAATATTCCTAGTAAATCCGGCTTTCCCTGCATGCGGCAGGCCCCAGGCGATCGCTATAAAAAAGACTATGAGCTACAGACCTTCTGAGACTATAGGTTCTAATGCAGTATCCTTTCGCGGCCTAGATACCAAGGCTCTGTGTGCTATAGCGAATAGGTGTTAGCGAGATCCAGTAATTGTTGTAACAGCGGCTGCCGCTGCATCGGCGACATTAGAGCTTGATGTCATTATTGATAATGGTACGACAATGGGTTCCGAACAGTCTCGGAGTCCAGTAGTATCCTTACCCGCAGCCTTTAGAGCAGCAAGTAACGTTGACGTATAACATGTGTTCGTCAAGGTTGAGCAGCCATATATAGTCATACCACTCAGCATACCTGAGGATACCGTTGTTTCTGTCATGTTAGTTCCGCTAGGGCAACTATCTTTTTCTTTCATGGCTTGATACTGACATGTTGTGGTTCCTTTTTGGGCTGTAAATAGGCTACCTTCTACTACTATACAGGACCCGGTAGAATTATCTGCGCAATCTGAATTATCTGCTGTAAGAGCTGATTTGCAGCACTTATTTGAGGTAGAATAATTAGGTTTACTGGGTGGACAGAAAGAGGAACTCTTTGATGACAAGATACCATTTATTAGAGAAGAACAATTGGGTATCTTTAGAGTTCCAGTATTCAGGGTACAAAATGAATTATCCATATCTGTTACAGGAGGCATACACGTCTTTTCCAGAGAAAGAGCATCGCGATTAACAGTCCCCTTACAACAATAGGCTGTCCCTTCATACATATACATAGTAAATCCAGTAGGGCATGTTGTCAACACAGGGGCTTCGAACCCCTCTACGGAAGGGGTTCTGAATACTAGTAAGAGTATAAGAACAACTATAAAGAAAAGTCCGAGACAAATTAGCTTTGTCCGTGTCATCTACTATTAAAGCCCAAAATATACCAGGGCCTGATCATACCATAAGATACAACTAATTACTATAGCCGCTATATAAAATGCTTTTAGAGGCTCCCATGATGTAACACGGATACCGGTAAAAAAGGTCTGCCAGAACATGAATCCTAGGACCCAGTCCATAAGCATGACACCCAGGTAAAACCCTAGTGTAAAGACAAGAGAAATACCAACATAGAATCCTGTACCTCCTCCCTGACGAACAACAGGTTCTGGTTCAGGTGTTTCTTTAGGAATAGGAGCAGGACAAACAGGGACAGATGGAATATATGGATTGGGATTTATTAGGCCCCGTGGAGAGAACTTTACCTTTGTTGCTAATATCTTTGGTTCAATCTTCGCTGTTGGTGCTACGCCGGGCGCCGGTAAATCACGTGGGTCACTACTTGCAGACCCTTCACGGGGTATACGCTCAAGATCAAAGGCCCGTATATAGATTGGTGTTAGGACAAGAAGATAGGCGTGTTCATAGGTCGTATCGCCAGTTCCTTGTGTAGATGATCGCCCACGTATTTCTGGGCCAACATACTGAATAAGATCAGAATCATAGGGAAGAATTGATGCAAGAGTAGGGCGAACTGCTGCTGCATCTGGCTGTGCCTTACAGGCAGTAAAGTAAGGATTACCACTAATATCGCGTCCACTGATATCACGAGTACCAGCTACAATTTGTTTGATAGGTATAACAAGAGTAAGATACCGTTTCGGATGTATCGTTTCCATATGAATATGGTATTCAGCAGAATATGGTGCACTCTGTCCAGGGAATACATGTATGCCCGGAACATGAAGGATTGCTTCATCATAACTGTAGAGCTGCCCTCTGTAATCTGCAGTAATACTATGATCTTCTTCAATATTTACGCCATCACCAACACCTCCTGATTGTCTTCGTGTAAGAACCTGAAGAGATCCAGGTCTTGGTGCAGAAATCTTAATCCCACTTGCATTAGTTACTGCAACAGAGGACAAGTCTAGTGAATCGGGCCAGGCTAATGGCATTTGTTTGCTCGTAAGTCCTAGAGCTGTAGACATACTCCCTAGAGTATTAATGGATATTATACGAGGGTTAACCGCTCATAGATTGTTATACTATAATAGAATGGCATGGACTGTGATAGGTCAGTATAGAAATGTGCCTCTACCATCTCTACCACTTTTGACGCCTAAGAAATATAAGACTCCTAAGTATCTTATCGAGTACCGCTTACGCAAATAGGGATTTCTTATAAACAGTCGACTTGAAAGAACGGCCTAGAGATGGCACATGAATAGATTCGTCGTTGTAAATCTCTTCGCATCCATTCACATCGTCATCGCACACACGATTCTTGTACCGTATAGGGACCTGAACTGGATTAGCCCCATCAGTCCGAGTATAATAATTCCACCGTCCGCGTCGGGAATCAATCTCGCGCCCATATAGGGGCAAAATAGTACGATCAGGTGCAGCTGAGGAAGAGGATCCACCTTCGCCGGTCAGAATACCAATTTGGCCATATGCACCAACGGGGCCTCGGCTCAGTACAGTAGGTAGACCGATGGGATATCTCGTTACAGGTTCTGCATACACATCTGGTTTTTGACTGCCTTGACTGCCTTGACTGCCTTGACTGTTCTGAACCTGGATAGGTGGACTAGGTTGAGTGACAATGACCACCTGGGGATTACCTTGTTTATACCATACAAGGCCTCCAACAACAATAATACCGACTAATACTACTGTGGTCCAATCTGTTGGCGAACTACGCACCATCCCTATTAAGAGATGAATAAATTTGACGATCAGTCATACAGTGACCCGCCACGGTATGAATACATATCTGTGTTGTTCTATAATGACAGGCGTGATACTTATTCTTGTAGGACTAAGTATCATGCCTTCTATAGGTAATTCTAGCGGGCCACAGTTCTTAACACCCGGTACATTTACTCCAACACCATCTCCTACACCGTCTATGTGGGCTCCGCCACCCACACCCATACCTCTAATTCTCCCTACAGTACCACCTTTAGTAGGTCCTACTTCTGAATATATTCCACGCTCGACGGGGTTTGTTATTGCTGCGACTGGACTCAGCATTTCATTTATGAGCATGTTTATATGTCTATACCGCAAAATGAAGGAGGACCGTATTGCACCTCTACGCTAGGACCAGACCAGGAATTAGACGTCGCAACTTAGATAACTGCTGCGAACTCGGCGTAAGGCGACGAGACTCAAGACCATTCATTGTCTTTGCTGGAAAGGCCAGAGCCTGATCAAGCTGAACCTGGGTCTTGGATGTTAGACGTCTGTATTCCTGTATCTTTTGCACCGATTCGATAGTGAGATACTTAGGGACGACTATGTCAGGTGTATCGAGTTTCCTCTGGGCCTTAACGGCAGCACTCACCTCTGGACCTGTTCCTGTCCGTTGACTCTGCGCCTTACTTCTGAGAATTACGGGTGTCCAATCTTGTCCATCCATGTACTACATGAGTGGACTATATTGGCCGTGTCACTTTTTATAATTTTAGATGATCGCGGGCTAATTCTCCAGGAGTCATTGTGCGAACGCGTTTGGCATGGGCCCAGATCTCAGGATTATCATATTTATCTAGGAGGGTTTTCAGAGTCTTGATTAAGGCAGTAGGATCAGGATCAGTGAAGCACTCATTCCTAGGAGAAGGAATTAAGACAAGAAGTAAGGATAGAATAATTAGGACTGGGATAATAATCCATAACTTCATCTACTTATACCTATTGTTTTGGGCCTAGAAAGCTCCCAAACATATTCATCATATTCTGCCCATCCTTTAACATCGGCTTGAGTGCGTCCAGGGTGGACATCAGATTACGCTGGGTGTTCATGAGTTCCTGAGTATCCTTGGTCATTGCAGCAATCTGCTCAGGTTTCAGGGCCTTGTACGCATTCATAAAGGTTGTACCAGAATCTAGGTGATATCCTTTGTCATCGGACTCTGATGGAAGCTTATACGGCTTACCGAGCTCCAGAGGCTCCTTGCGATCAGTGTGATCAGGGAGGATTACCTTATTCTTGAAGGCCTCGCTCTTCTCTTCTGCTCCAGAGCCAGAACCAGAACCAGACGCAGATGCAACACCTGCGCCAGTTCCTGATTCAAACCCCTCTGTTCTATTTGTCTGGAGCAGTAAGATTACACTTGCACCAACTAAGAGGGATAGAGCAGTCTGCTTAGGAAGAGCGCCACGCATCATAAGAACAAAGGCAATACCAGCAATTATTGTGTGACTATGGTTAGATACTAACGCATATACTGCAGATGCAACGAATAAACTGATTCCTAGTTTATCAGCAGACTTAAGGGTATTTACAAAGACCTGAACAACGTTCATCCTATATTATGTTAATTTTTATCAAAAAGACTAGAGATTACCTGGTACACTGCGAATAATCCACCTCCTAGAAGTGATTTTACAATCAGACCACTGATACTGATCTCACCACTACCGAGATACATCCAGGATGCATACCTCGACATGATGCTGGTTATCACTGGGAGATTCAGTAGAAAGACAATAAGAGTTACAACAAGAGGTGCTCTTACATACTGCATGATAGTATTCCATAACGAAGGAGGGACTGCCTTGGGCTCCTTGCGAGCGGGTGCAGGCTGCTCCTGCTCGGTACGATGAATAGGTGTCATCCCGGGGGAAGTCTGGAATAACATAGACTGGAAATCTGCCATGGAGGGAGTGGAGTTACCAATAATATTGGCCCGAGCGGCTACCGGATCCATTCGAAGCTCGCCCGTAGAGGTGGATATGGGGGGCTCGGAAATAACACGACCCTCGGGACCTGCGTTCATCTCAGAAAGAATGCGACGCACACGCTCCTCATCTGCCGTTGGCTCCGAAGAATCAAGAGTATCAAGGGGCGTACTCTGCGGCATTTGATGGACGTTGATATTTTTTATCTGGACAGGCTACGCGGCATGTTGTACCGTCTTAACAATATCCTTAGAATCCTTAGGACACTCAACAACCTCCGTCGTAAACTCTACACAGCCGCCACCAAGTTGATATACCTTATTTAGTACTTCCTTGACTGGTGGGCCATGGAGAACAATGCACTCAGGACCCTTACATAGCGGCCTGAACATTGCTGCTATACCGAATCCTATCAGGAAACTTACTCCAATAGCAATTGTTTGATTTTCCATAAGGGCCCAATAATTTGCCATAGTCTCTATATATAATGGAAGACTATAGTAGGGTTATATGAAATTCTTTAATCATCTTCATCTTCTTCCCTTTTTACTAGGGCTCTTTATTGGATTCTTCTTTGTCTATATACTGAAGCCGTCTGCTACGGTCATTTACAAGTATCCGAACATGGAAAATGCTGGAAAGATCATTTACCAAGACCGTAATGGTGTGTGCTTCAAGTATCATTCAGATAAGGTGGATTGTGATAAGAATGAAGCACGGATTACTAATTATCCGCTTCAGTAAGGCCTGTCTTTAGACAGGGAGTCCTCGCTGCTTTAACGGAATAGGGGGAACATAGGTCGCCATGTAATCCCCATGTGTAACAACTACACGATGTGATCCAAGACTTGCCTCCTGAGCTGTGAGGGCCCGTTCAGCCTGCAGGACATCTTGCAGAAGCGGCATAGATGGCGCCGTCCTATATGCATTCCATGCATTTAGAACAGCCCCTTCCAAGACCCGTACCTGTGCCTCTCCCGCCTCTCTGCTCTGTTTAGCGGCTGCATTCAGAGCACTTATACGTTTCCTAGCTGTTTCTACAGCCTCTGGAGTAAATTTAGTCGGCTGCGTCAATACAGTGATACTATCGGCCTCGCGTTTCCATGGTAGTGTGCCCACCTTAGTTCTTGCTGGATCACCACGCGGTGCTGTTGTATAAATCGTTGGTTCCCGGGTAGCAGAATCAAATTCTAAGTTACTTACCTTGGGCCATCGTTGAACCCAATTCTGCAGAGTTTTAATGTCAGCCGGTTTGGCTGTACGCTGGGACATTCTGATTAAGGATAATAAAATGACTGTTTAGAAATGGCATTAGATCTCAATTTATTATATGGCGAGATGTTTGCATCCGCCATGATCCATGGAACTATCCCATATCTAATCTATTTTTTAACACGGAGTATTCCATCAATGACTCATACAAGTTTTATTGTTGTATTACTATGCGCATGTGCCTTCCTATCTTTCTTACTCCAGAGTGGATTATTAACAACTCTACAGGCGAATACATGTAAGGGTGTTAAGAATGTTACATCGATTGTAAAGGGTGGGGCAGTGGCAGCAATAATCACGGCAATTATGATAGCCATTCCAGCTTATTCAGAGCCAATGCGTCTAATGGTGTCATCCTTGATCATGAAGCACAACATTATCTTGGACCCCCTTGATGTCGCACATCAACAGGTTCTGATTGATGCTGCTCAGAAGATTACAGGTGCTGTACCTGATGTAGCCGTCCAGGTCCAACCTTCTGTCAGTGAGGTAGAAGATCAAACACGGAGGGAAATAGCTATTGGGGCTGGATACTGGGGTTTCGCAGCAGGAGCCTATGGTATTGGTGTAGGAACCATGTTTGCAGGCTCTGCATGTAATTAAGCAGGAGGAGTGGACCCATAATATACATATTTCCGAATACCGCTACGTTTAGTATCGGCATTCAGAACATAGTATCCAGGACGAGGTTTCTTCTGTGAAACAGGGGTCTGCTTCATCTCTGTTTCAGGGATATACTCGGGTTCCGACTCAACAGCAGATTCTACCTCACTCTCTGGTTCATAATAACTGGTAACTGCAACAGAAGCAAATAGGGTCATGGCTAGGGCTGCTGCTAGAGCATATGCTACAAGGGCCCACACAATAGCAAAGAGCCAAAAGGGTAACATTGTATGCCGGGAATCACGCTTGTAACCGAACTCCTTCCATGTTCCATTCTCATTAAACATCAGCGGAGGGCGCAGATATAAGACTAGACCTAGACCAACGCTATAAATAAATATGGCAAGCCATATGATCTCCATCTATATACTCTTGCTTTAAAAAGTTAAACTAATCTTCCGAGGTATCCTGGACAACATCATATCCTTCCTCAGCACCTCCTGCCGCTGCTAGACCAAAGTCCTCTGCCTGCGGCTGTGCACCTTCTAAGAGTAAGGGATCTACTGGTGCATCTGCGATACCCATACGAAGACGCTGTTCAGACTCAAATTCAAAGAGGTCCGAATCATACTTCTGTAAATTCTTGCCAACACCCCAGCGACCAATACGGAAGCCCTTCTTCATCAGTTCTGCGGCCCGCTGATCATCATCCTTAATATCTTCAAACTCCTTTACTACACTCGTGCGTTCTAGCTCTGCCCGTTCCTGTAAGATACGACGAATTGTCTCCTTATCATACTTGAAGACCTGGCGCTTCATATGGATGAGAAGTGCACGGGTCCAGTTGGACATAGCAGCGGCCACTGTCTCACGATCTGCAGCTACACCTATATCTGTGTATAACCAAGAGGTCGTGGATACTGCATCTCGCCATACCTGGAAGACTATAGATCGAAGGACAAGCCTGGCCTCTTCCACAGTCCAGGCCCCAGGTCTAACGGTAGAAATCCAGGTCCGAATGAAGGGAGCGAGTCTCTCACTCATCTTAATAAGAACAGGGCGCATTGCAACCGGTATATCGCCAGCATACCATGCAGAATTTTCCAAGAGGAGGGCATTCAGGTGTTCATTATGCTTCTGAGAAATCTTAAACCACTTTGCACCCGCTACTGTAGTGACTCCGAAGCCGCGCCCAGCGGCCGACACCTTAGTGCACCAGTACTCGAGAAGATTCCGTGGTCCCTCTACAAAGGGATCTTCAAGGATCTTGTCAAAGGTATCAAATGCAGTCACAGCCTCACGAGCTCTGGCCTCAGCGATCTTACCACTCTGTCTAGGAACTAGTGGGCCAACACGATCCACAATCTGAGCCTTGAGTTCATCATGTAAGACTGCCAGAGGCCCCCATGCAATGGCACGACCCTGAATATCCTCATCCTTCTCAGAATCATGAGGAGGCATCGCCGCTTCTAACACCCCCTTTAGAATAGAACCAAATTCCGTAAATTCCTCGGTCGACAGAGCCAGAATTTTTTCTAGGCCACCCTTCCATGACTGAATCATTGTAGCGCCACTCCTCGATTCGAGCTTCTTATTGCGACGAACTAGAGTAGACAGAGTTTCAAAGGTTGCCGCAGTAATCTCAATTTTTAGCGGACCCTCTTGACGAGCCAGGATACCGGCTCCATCCTTATCTACATTTATTGTATCAGGTGACTCCTTGAGATCTAGGCCGCACTGACGACACACGTTACCTACAGAAAATTCGTGGGCCTGGCCCACATGAGGGCCAGTATAACAAAACCGTAAGAAGAGTTTGAAGTAAATGGATTCATCTACAGACTGTTCGACTATATCCTTCTCTTCCTCAGAATATCTCTGCCAGAGATGTGTCCCCTTCTGATCTAGGAGTTTATATGCAAGACCGATATTTGTCTGACCTGCACGTTTCACATCCTGGAGCAAGGTAGGACAACATACGGCATCAGTAGTCGAACTATGTAGTCCAGAGAGGCCGGCTGCCGCCGCACTATGCAGTGAACTTATGTTAGATAGTGCAAGTTGT
>Ga0114962_10001152_pt1 | contig 23046 bp, 18 predicted proteins | sample C_130820_MF_Meta_FD_87017 | JGI IMG/M metagenome (GOLD analysis project Ga0114962, IMG submission 87017) | Freshwater microbial communities from Lake Croche, Canada to study carbon cycling - C_130820_MF_MetaG | ecosystem: Environmental > Aquatic > Freshwater > Lake | place: Lake Croche, Canada... | reverse complement strand
GTAGATCCCGATGTGGATCGTCTGGCATTTATTTGTGAAGATGGCGAAATGTTTGGAGAAGAATATACCTTAGTGGCCTGTGCCGATTATGTTTTGAGCAAAACCCCAGGGAATACGGTTTCTAATATGTCTTCTTCTCGTGCTTTACGAGATGTGACAAACCTTCATGCTGGAAATTACGAAGCCAGTGCGGTTGGAGAAGTAAATGTTGTTGAAATGATGAAAGCCAATAAAGCTATTATTGGTGGCGAAGGAAATGGTGGAATTATATATCCTGAATTGCATTATGGTCGCGATAGCTTGGTTGGTGTAGCTTTGTTTTTGACTCATTTGGCCAATAAAAAAATGACGGTTTCGGCTTTACGAGCTTCCTATCCGGAATATTATATGAGTAAAAATAAAATTGAATTAACCCCTCAAATTGATGTAGATGCCATTTTAGAAGCTATGACAACTAAATATGCTCATGAAAAATGTTCAACCATCGACGGTGTGAAAATTGATTTTGAAGACAAATGGGTACACCTCAGAAAATCCAATACAGAACCGATTATTCGAATTTATACCGAAGCATCGACTCAGGAACAAGCCGATTATTTAGCCTTACAAATTATAGAAGAGATTAAAGAAATAGCCGGATTATAAAATCCAAACCCGATGAAAGTCGGGTTTTTGTGTGTCTTATTCTAAAATAGTATTATTTATCTAAGAGCTAGTTTTTATTTTTAAAAATTAAGTCTAAGACTTATGTTTGGCGTTAATCCTATGGATTTGTTATCTCTCTGTATTACTTGAGTTGTATTATTTGGATTTACAATATAATACCGATTGATCGTATTATTTTCATTTGTAAAATTTATTATACCCGCTCTTAAAGAGGCTTTCAGAGATTTACTTACTTTAAAATTATAATAAACTGAGGCATCTAATCGCATAAAGGAATCAAGGTTTTCACTATTAGGGGCATTGTAATTGATAGCGGTGTTATTTCCATTTCGGACGGTTTCATTTCCTTCTACCGGACTGGTATAAGGCTGGCCTGTATGCCAAATTCCACCAAAAGACAACTTCAAATTCCCCGATAAATTATAATTAAAAGCCATGGAAACAGAATGTCTTAAATCTAAATTATTTGGGAATTTGCTGCTTGTAAAGGCATTGAATTCATAATTGTTTACACTGTATGTATAGCTAATCCAGGCACTGTATTTTCGAGCGGTTTTATTGGCAATGAATTCTAATCCTTCAACCGTATAACTTCCATTAGTATTTATAAACTGTAAATTATTGTAAAAACCCTGATTCCGAGCTGTAATTCCATCTACTTTTTTATAGAAACCCGTTAGGTCTATACTTAGATTCCTTGGCCTCAATCCAATTCCAAATGAGGCTTGCTGACTAATAGCAATTGGAATGTCTTTATTGTTTACTAAAACCCATCGTCTTTTTTCAACCCCTAGAAAATCATCTTGAAAATCAATTACCTGAGTTGTAGTTTGGTTTTTAAGCTCCCCTTCAAATTTTAAGGCTACCAATTTTGAAAGTTCTTGACGAATATTTATTCGGGGCTCAACGAGTACTTTATCAAATTTTTGGAAATAATTTACTCGTAAACCTGCTCGAATATAGGTGCCATTATATTGGTATTCGGATTCTAAATATAGAGCTTGGTCCAACAAAACATCTTTTCTAGTTCGTTCGTAGGATGGTAAACTTACCGTTGTTTGATTCAGCATACCGGTTTCATTCACTTGATAACCAAATAATAAATTGAGATTAGGATTCAATTTATAAAGCGCATTTATTTTGATTCCTGTTTGTAAAACTTCATTTTCCTGTCTCAGATTCTGATCCGATTCCAAACGATAGTCCATAGAATTAATTGTGTATTTTGAATAATAGGCGCTTATGTTGCTAGTCAATTTAGAATTCCAGATTGCTTTCCAATCGCCTCCATAACCACTGTTTCTTTGAGTTAAATTAGAAGATTTGGTGTCACTTTGATTGCTGCTAGATAGTAATCGTTCCGAATAATCTAAATTGTTATTGATGTTTATCATATTAAATCTAAAATGATGTTTATCATTTAAATCAAAAAGTAATTTAGCTGTAAAATCATAGAAATAGAAATTGCTAGCACTTTCAATTTGATCCGTATTTCCCTGATTCGTTCTGATTTCACTATCTTGGAAACTTCGATTAAAATAATTAGAATAGGTAGGCGATTTGAAAACATCGGTAAAAGAACGGCGACCAGAAATATGAAGTTCTAGTTTTTTACTAATAGGAATTTCTAAAAAAGCATCAGCACTAATAAGATTCATTCCTCCACCACCCGAAAATGTATTTGTTATGACGTCATTGGTAGACATATTGATGGTACTTGAAACTCCATCTGAAAATTCCGCACTCGTTCCATTTTTACTTACTACAACCTTATTGGTTATATTTGGATTATAAGCAGAAATCAAACCAAAAAAATGACCGGAATGATACATTTTTATATTATCCCATAGCATCAAGTTTTGATCGTTTGTGCCTCCACGAACATTGATATTTGCAATACTTTCATTATTACTTTCCACACCTGGGAGGGCTTGTATCATTTGCAAAATATCGGGTTCTACCAAACCGGGTAATATTCCGAATTTCTTGGTGTTTAAAACGGTACTTCCGTCCATTCGACTTTCTAATCCAGTGGTCAAAAATTTTGAAATAACAACTTGATTGAGTATTTCGTTCTTAGGACTTAAAATAATTTTAGTACAACTGCTTTTATCTGAAAATAATTCAGAGGCACTAAATTCCCTGCTTTCAAATCCTAAATAGGAAATAATCAGTTGTGTATTTAATGGAATGTTTTGGATTTTAAATTCGCCGTTTTCATCAGAAATAGAATTTATTTTTCCATCGTTTGATGAAATTGTGGCTGATGTTAGAGGAATTTCAGAATCCTCAGAAAAAACAGTTCCACAAACAGAGATTGTTTTATTAATAACTGAAACAGTAATGTAACGTGCATTTAAAGCTTGGAAATTCAATAGTGTTTTACGATTTAAATCGGTAATTGTTTCTTTTAAATTAAGCTTAGAATCGGGTTTCTCAATAAAAACGATGGCGACATCTTCTACGGCATACGAAAATTTTACATTAAATTCTTTTTCTATTGCTTGAAGAATATCAGTTAATGCTATTTTTTTTGGAATACTTTGCCCAAAACCGTTACTTATAACCGTTAAAAGTAAAAAAAACAGTATTTTATTTCGCATTATAATTATAAAATATAATGGTTTTGCCTTCTATTTTATAGGATAATTTTAGTGGAATGGAAATTGATTCTAGTGCTATTTTTTGATTAGTATTAGTAAAACTACCTGTGAATAATTTTTGAGTATCAATTCCTTCAGTCTTGATTTGTATATCATATTGACGCTCTAATTCATCTAAAACTTGATTCAATGGAATCCTATTAAAACTGGATTCTTTCTCTGTCCAGGAGGGTTTCGGAGCATTTGAATCTTCCAAATATTCTATACTTCCGTTCAATACTCTAAAGTTTTTTCCAGCGGCTAGTTTTACCGTTTTATTCTTAAAAGTGACACTTACTAACCCTTCATAACAATGCACTTCAAAATAATTATTCCGTTCTTTTATGTTAAACTGGGTTCCCAATACCTGTACAATTCCACTTGGAGTCCGGACACTAAAAGTTTGGCCTTTTTGGACTTTAAAATAAGCTTCACCCACAAGGTTCAGACTTCTTTGTACTTTCCAGGAATTGGAGTTGTAACTAATTTTCGAATTGGCGTTTAATAGCACTTCCGAATTATCGGGGAGATAAATAGTCGTGTTCTCTGCAATATGAGTCTCAAAGGATGTATCGGTATTAAGAAATAGGAAATAGGAAGCACCGATTAAAACCAATATTGCTGCTGCAGCGCTGAACCACACTTTGAAATTCAGGGATCTGACTTTGGCCTTTGATTTTTGATAACTTCGGGATTTAAACGATACTAAAGCGGCATCCGCATCCACTCTTGGTGGTTGCATTTGACTGCTGTAAAACGCTATTTTTTCCAGAGTTTCAAAGCTTTCGGTTTGCTTTAAATCTTGAATTTCAGACTCAGAAAATTCCTGATCCAACCATTTTAAGATTTTTTTTTCGTTTTTCATTTTTCTGCTTCTATCTCAATAAGACAATTCAACTTCAAATTACCCTACATTAAAAGGATTATATATTTTCTATTTGGGCCTTCAATATTTTGAGTGCACCTGACATTCTTTTCTCCACGGCCTTTTGACTTATAGAAAGTAATTCGGCTATTTCTCGGTATTTTTTCCCATCGATACGATTCATTAAAAAAACTTCTCTTTGGGCAACGGTCAATGTGGAAATTGCTTTTTCAAGTCGAATTCGAAATTCCTCCTCTTCTAATATGTAGTCGGGACTTTCGTTATTCCGATCTAAATTAGGGACGTCCTTAGCATAGGTCAATACTACTTTTTTGTGTTTTACAGTATTCAGAAATAAATTATTAACGCTTGTAAACAAATAGGTTTTTACTTTATCAAAATCAATTTTTGAGCAATTCTCCCAAATTTTGGCAAAGGCATCTTGAACTAAATCTAAAGCGGTGGCCGAATCTCCACATTTATAGTAAGCAAAATTACTCGCGGCCTGAAGGTTCTTTTTATAAAAGTCGCTGAAGTGATTTTCTTCACAAAGGTTTTTGTTTTTATCACTCATCTTGTAAAGGTATCTTATTTTACCTACAGATCGCAGATTATAATTTGCGCTATTTTTTTGATAAAAAAATTCCAAAAATAAAGTAGGGTATTTTAAATGTTTGTTGTCTTACTAACATAAAGCGTAAAAAGCGCTCGAAAAAACGTAAATTACAACGATTATGAAAAATTTTAAAGCCCTAAGTGTATTGCTAATAGTATCCGTTTTCGGTTTTATTGGCTGTCAGAATGAAGTCAATAGCGAACAAGGACAGAATCCTAATACTAATTCTGCCAATTCGACTACTACCAATAATTTAAAAAGAACTTCAATGCATGACGGTTCTTATGATGATTTTCTGGATGGAAACTCTTGTTCTTCAATAATTCTTCCGACTGCTGCAGTTATAAACGGTCAAAGAATTTCTATCTTAACACAACTGGATTACCAACAAGTTATTCGCATTTTAGCGCAATCAAATTCTAATCAGGATGTAATAACACTTCAATTTCCATTAAGTGTTCGTTTGAGTAATTATACTGAAGTAGTAATTAACAATCAAAATGAATTCAATGCCTTGAAAACGACTTGTAATCAAACGGAAGCTTCATCACAGGATGCTATTTCCTGTTTGAAAATTAATTTTCCAATAACAATATTAACCTATAGTTTGAATCTACAGCAAACAGGAAGTGTTGTAATCACTAGTGAACAACAACTATATGCCTATATGAATTCAATTAGTACTACCGAATTGTACCAAGTCTCCTATCCAATATCGATTGCCTACTCTGATGGAACAACTGCTACTTTAAACAGTGATGCGGAACTACAATCGAGTATTAGTAAATGTTCTTCAGAAGAAGATGCTAAAGCAGTATCAGAAGCAAAAGCGAATCAAATGCGTCAAATTCTAGTGGATGGTTCTTTTAAAATAGAATCCTATTTAAATGCTGGAGTAGATTCGGCAAATAAATACCAGGGATATGCTTTTGATTTTGCCAGTGATTCTAAAGTAACTGCTACTAATGCATTTTTTACAACGGTAAACGGAACTTACCAAGCTAGTTCTGAAATTGATGTGTTTTTGAATTTGAGCTTCACTGGAAATGCCGATTTTAATTTATTAAATAACACCTGGAAAGTGACTAATTTTACTACAACAACTATTAGTTTGCAAAGCACTACGAATACAGCCATAAGTATAGTGTTGAAACAGATTTAAATAATCTTAAATGATAAATATCTGCCAAAAGCAATAGTGCTTTTGGTAGTTTTTGCTTCTAAATAAATAAAAATGCTAAAGAGAATAATTGGGATTGGAATCCTTACAATGGGTTTAATAATTTCTTGTTCGAGTGAGGATGCGGTTGTCACAAATGGAGAAATACCCCTATCAGCAAAACAAGGGAATCTTAGAGGTACAGGTAGTTCTTCAAAAGATTTTCTGTCTGATGCTAGCTTTAAAAGTGTCCTTTTGGAAGTAGTTTATGTGGAAGGTTTTCAACCAACAGCAGCAGCCTTGAACAATTTTAAAACCTTTTTGGAAGCGCGCTTAAATAAATCAAATGGAATTCAAATTCAAATGCGATCCATCCCTTCACCCGGGAATTCTCCTTATTCAAATGAGGAAATTCGCGAGATTGAAGATACTAACCGAAGAAATTATAACACTCCAAATCAAATAGCCGTTTGGGCTTTTTTTGCAGATGGTGCGTCAGCAAATAATACTAGTTCATCGGTAATTTTAGGAACAGCCTATCGAAATACGTCTTTTGTGATTTACGAAGCAACTATCCGGTCATTGACTACAAGCCCTTTTGGTCCAAGCAGAACTTTATTGGAAACAGCAGTGACCAATCACGAATTTGGACATATATTGGGATTAACTAATATTGGAGCAAGTCTTCAAAGTAATCATGAAGATCCTGAGAATTCAGGACATTGTGTGAATGATAAATGCCTAATGTATTTTGCTGCCGAAACCAGTCAAGGGATTGGAGATATGATTTCTGGAGGAACAGCTCCCGGACTTGATGCAGATTGTATTGCCGATCTGCGTGCAAATGGAGGTAAATAGAAGGAACTTAAATTCGACAGAATAAAAAATTGAAACAATGAAAACATTCAAAATAATACTAGCATTATTCTTTGCAGGAATTGCAACTTTAAGCGCACAAAATAATAGGGATAAAGTATCCATTATGGGAATTAAAGGGGGCTACAATCTATCGGCAGTAAATTTTAACGGAGAGGGTGAAACGGGGCAGCGTCATAGTTTTCACATCGGGTTTTATGGAGAATCTTTTTTTAATAATCATTTTTCAATACAACCTGAATTACAGTATTCGCAACAGGGTTATGTGATTTCTAATGCTAATGGAAAATTTACTCAAAAGCTAAATTATATCAATTTACCTCTAATGTTAAAGGCATATCCCGTAAATAATTTCTTTCTGGAAGTCGGTCCACAAATAGGTTTAGCCGTATATCACAAAGAAGAATACGATGCTGCTTCCAACATATTCAATTCTTCACAAGAATTTAATCCTAATAAATTGGATTATGGTGTGAACTTTGGAGCAGGATTTGTAACTGATAACGGAATGAGTCTGGGAGTTAGGTACCATTTAGGTATGGGTGATGTCTACAATCAGGGAAACCAACAAAATAGGGTTTGGCAATTCTCGCTGGGTTTTGATTTTTAAACAACCACTTTAAACTAATAATGTCCAATTAATAGACTGCCCCCAAAAAGTTAGACACTATTTGGGGGCATTTTTTTTGTTTATAGATTAAAGTGAGAACCAATTTCGGGAAAATTTAAATAGACTATCTTTGTTTTATAATCAATAGACAATGACTTCAAGCTTTGCTGAAACTATTCAAACGGAATTAGAACTTTATTTCCTGCCTTTTCGTAAACAAATAATTGGAATAGATCAGGAATTCCTATCTCCTTATGGAATCCAAAAAATAATCTATACCGATTGGACAGCAAGTGGCCGTTTGTATCGTCCTATCGAGGAAAAATTGATGAATGACATCGGTCCTTATGTGGCCAATACACATACTGAGACTACAATTTCTGGCACAGCTATGACTATGGCTTATCAAAAGGCTCGAGAAATAATTAAACAGCATGTCAACGCCGACGAAAATGATATCTTAATTACGGATGGGTCGGGTATGACGGCTGTTGTCAATAAATTTCAAAGAATTTTAGGCTTGAAAATTCCCGAAAAATTGAAAGAATTTGTTGCAATTCCTTTGAATAAAAAACCGATCGTTTTTATTTCTCATATGGAACACCATTCCAATCAAACCTCTTGGCTGGAAACCATAGCAGATGTGGTAATTATTCCAGCTGATGAAGCAGGTCTGTTTAGTACAAACAATCTTAAGATTCTTTTAAATAAACACAAAGACCGCAGCTTCAAAATTGCCTCTATTACCTCCTGTTCTAATGTAACCGGAATAAAGACTCCCTATTATGAGGTGGCTAAAATCATGCATCAGAATGAGGGTTTTTGTTTAGTAGATTTTGCTTGTTCAGGTCCTTATGTCAAAATAGACATGCATCCAAAAGTGCCCGAAAACTATTTAGATGCAATTTTCTTTTCACCTCATAAATTTCTAGGAGGCCCTGCAACTTCAGGGGTCTTGATTTTTAATGCCAAATTATATACCAATAGAATTCCGGATAATCCCGGTGGAGGTACCGTAAGCTGGACCAATCCATGGGGTGTTCATAAATATCTTGATAATATTGAAGCTCGTGAAGATGGTGGAACTCCTGGTTTTTTACAAGTTATAAAAACAGCTCTGGCAATCCAACTCAAGGAAAATATGGGAATTGCGAACATCTTGAACAGAGAAAAGGAATTGGTGGACTATGTGTTTTCAAACCTGGGAAATACTTCCAATATTAAAATATTAGCCGCTCAGCACCAAGATAGACTTGGTGTAATATCTTTTTATATTGACGATTTACATTTTAATTTGGGTGTAAAAATTCTTAACGATAAATTTGGAATTCAAACTCGAGGTGGTTGTAGCTGCGCCGGTACCTATGGTCACTATTTGTTGAATGTTAGTCAGGAAAAGTCTCATAACTTGACCTGCCAAATAGATTCCGGAGATTTAGTTCAAAAACCAGGATGGATCCGAATGTCAATTCATCCTACAACAACAAACCAGGAAATAAGCTTTGTCTGTGATAGTATAAAAGAATTGGCCCTAAATCATAAAAAATGGGGGGAAGATTATGTTTATAACCAACAAAATAATGAGTTCGTTCACCTAAGAGCAACCAATACGGAAGCAGAACTGCTGCAAAAGTGGTTCGAAGTCTAGAGATTATCTTTTATGCTTCCATCTCTTATGGGTCCACAAATAAAATTCTGGAGCCTCGTATATTTGCTCTTCAACCAATTTTAAAAATTCATTCGAAAGCTCATAATTTGGAATTTCCAAAGCGTTTTCAGAAAGTATTTCAAAATGAGCTTCATAATAGCCTCTTTTTATTTTTGTAGTCCTCAAATAAATGACGTTCATATCATATTTTTTGGCCAGCATTTCAGCACCAGTATGAACCGGAACTTCAACTCCCATAAAGCTGCCCCAATGATAAACCGATGCTAATTTAGGTGATTGATCACTGGCAAATCCATATACAGCTACAATATTTTGGGCATTATTTTCTCGTATAGTTGGAATAGTTTCTTTAGTACTAATCAATATGGCTTTAAATTTGGATCGAATATCACGAACCAATTTATCAAAATAGCGATTGTTGATTTTTTTATAAACCGCATACCCTGGAATTTTCATTTTCTTATTCATCGATATCACCCATTCGTAACTTGCATAATGGGCACAAAATAAGGCGATACTCTTATTTTTAGCTTCTAATTCCGTGTAGACTTCCAAATTAGTAAAAACATAATGCTTATCCATTTCCGCTTCAGAAAGACTCATGGTTTTTATCATTTCTAAAAACATATCACATAAATGATGATAGGATTTTTTTTCTATATCCAAGCGTTCTTTATCAGTCAAATGGGGGAGTGCAAGTGCTAGGTTTTCACGCACTGTTTTTTTTCTATAACCTATAATTCCGTAAACAATAATGTAAATGAAATCGGAAAAAACATATAACATTCGAAACGGAAGTATGGATATTAGCCATAAAAAAGGATACAAAAGTAGGTAAACAATAAATTGCATTTGGGTATTATTTCTGCAAAGATACATTTAATCGATAATTTTCATAGCCGACTTTAACAAAAGCTAAAAAAACAATTTCTACTTTTACAGGAAATAATAATTTTAAGATGGATATTTTTCTCATTACAATAATAGCGCTCAATATTTTAATAAGTTTTAAGGGTTTTAACGATACTTCTTTTTTTAGAAAATTTGAATTTCATATCGGGAGTATACGTGGAGGCGAACAAATCAGAATGGTTTCATCTGCCTTTTTGCACGCTGATATCGGACATTTGTTTTTTAATATGTTCACCTTATATATTTTCGCACCTGTTCTTTTAAATAATTTAAATGGACTTTCTTTCCTGATGATTTATTTTGGAAGTTTAATCTTTGGAAGTTTATTAACTTTGTTATTTCATAAAAATGATTATAATTATCGAGCAATAGGTGCTTCTGGAGCTGTAACAGGAATCTTGTATTCGGCAATTTTACTGCAACCTACGATGAGTTTATACCTATTTTTCATTCCCATTCCTATTCCCGCTTATATGTTTGGAATAGGCTATTTATTGTATTCTATTTATGGTATGAAAGCTAAAAAGGACAACATAGGACATACAGCCCATTTTGGTGGCGCTATTGGAGGATTTCTGATTACAATTCTCAAAGTACCCCAAATGCTCGTTGACAATACTTTTATGGTCGTTCTATTAGCAGTGCCCATTGTAATTTTATTTATTATGGCTAAATCAGGAAAATTATAATCAGCAAAAAAAATACACTTTAATCAATTAATTTTAAAAACCGATAGTATGAAAAAATTACTTTTTGTTCTAGTTGCAATCTTTACAATGCAAGTGCAAGCTCAGGAAATCAAACAAATTCCAATGATTAATGTCAGTGGAGAAGGGAAAATTAAAGTCGCACCAGATCAGGTTTCTATTACCATTTCGGTAGAAACCAAAGGTGCGCTTGCTGCCGATGTAAAAAAAGAAAATGACCAGAAGATGGATGCGGTTTTAAAATTTATCAAAAAATCGGCACTCCCAAAAGAAGATTACCAAACGCAAAGGGTAACTTTAAATCCTAATTATGATTATGAAAAGAAAAAACAATATTTTTTAGCGACTCAAAGCATAAACTTACTTTTAAAAGACCTTTCTAAATATGATCTAATAATGGAAGGCCTAGTAAATAATGGGGTGAATAGAATAGCCAGTCTGGAATTTAAGACTTCCAAAATGGAACAATACCAATCGGAAGCTCGCAAATTAGCGGTTAAAGATGCTAAAGCGAAAGCGGAAGATTTTGTTTCTGTTTTAAATCAAAAAGTGGGTCGAGCTATTTCTATATCTGATGCAAGTCAAAATTACAATCCACAGCCGATTATGTATGCTAGAATGAAAACTACCGCTATGGCTGACGGCTCAGAGCCGAAAGAAACTTTGGCTAGTGGTGAAATTGAGATTCTTGTGAATGTGAATGTAAGCTTTAGTTTAGATTGAGTTTAGAACTGATATCCTATTTCTTTACTACATTTTTGAAAGCTCGAACTTTTCCTTTCGGAACTTTTTCTTCCAAGAATATCAATATTCCCTTTTAATCAATTGGCTGAATGTAAATACTAATCTAATTTTAAGATAAATTTGATTTTAACTTCAGACATTTACATTTTAAATTAAATTGATATGAAAAAAAGAATTGCTTTTTTGTTTATGGTTTTTGGTTTTCATTTTTGCATGGCGCAAAATTATAAAATATCCAAAACAATTCCGCTATTAGGCAATGAAGGTTGGGATTATTTAGCGGTAGATGAAGTAAATCAGAATTTATTTGTTTCTCACGGAAACCTTGTCAATGTTGTTAGTTTGAAAACGGACCAATTAATTGCCACAATTCAGGATACTAAGGGTGTTCATGGTATAGCTATTGCAAATGATTTAAATAAAGCGTTCATAACAGACGGCAAGGACAATGCAGTAACCATCATCAATTTAAAAACCTTCGAACTCATTGAAAAAGTAGCAATTAAGGGCGAAAAACCAGATGCTGTTTTATACGATCAATTTTCCCAGCATGTTTTTACTTTCAATGCGAATAGCAAAGATGCAACAGTTTTAGATGCGCTCACAAATAAAGTGACAAAAACCATTGCACTAGGAGGTAAACCGGAGTTTTCAGTTAGCAACGGCAAAGGTTTAATTTATGTCAATATTGAAGATAAAAATGAAATTAAGACTATAGATGCCACTCGCCTAGAAGTTGTGAAAACATGGAAAATAGCACCCGGAGAGGAACCTTCTGGTTTGGCTATTGATACTGAAACGAATCGCTTGTTTTCAGTATGTTCTAACAAGATGATGGTAATTGTAGATGCTGTCAACGGAAAACGAATTACAACGGTTCCAATAGGGGATGGATGTGATGGTGTAACTTTTGACCCCATTAAGAAGTTGGTATTTGCTTCAAATGGAGAAGGTACAATTACAGTCGTTAAAGAACAAAATCCCAATACTTTTTCCGTGCTCGAAACAATAAAAAGTCAAGCTGGAGCTAGAACAATTGCCCTAAATAAAACCTACCATCAATTGTATTTGCCAACAGCCCGTTTTGGTCCAAAACCAGAGCCAACTTCAGAGAACCCTAGACCACGACCATCATTGATTCCTGATTCTTTCCATGTATTAGTAGTAGATTTAAACATTAAGTAAGTTTATTTTATATATTTGGAAGATGAAATTAATACTTCATTTTATACTGATACTCTTTTTTTTCAAATCCTTTTCGCAAGAAAAGGATTTGAAGTATTTTATGGATCGAGCTCAAAAAAACTCTCCGCTGTTAATTGATTTCAAAAATCAAATGGAGTCAACAAAACTCGATAGTTTATTAAATTTAGCGACTAGGAAACCTCAAATCAATGGAAATCTATTTGGAAATTATGCTCCTCTAATCCATAATCTGGGGTATGATGCTTCGATTACTAACGGCCAAACTTTTTCCGGTTTACTGGGTTTTAACCAAAAAATTATCGGCAAAAACAGAGTTTTTACCCAATCGCAATCCTACAAATTAATTAAGGATGGTTTGGTTTTGAATAAAAAAATTGCACTGAAAGATTTAAATAAGACCATTATTGCCCAATATATTTCGGCCTCAGCAACCTCCGAACTTTTGTTTTACAATCAAAAGATAGATCGCCTTCTAAAGGAAGAAGCACTCGTTTTAAAAAAAATGGCTCAAAATTCGATCTACAAACAAACGGATTTTCTTTTATTCAGTGCGACTGTTTATCAGCAAGATTTGATTTTATTGGAATTGAAGCAACAATATCAAAATGATTTGGGATTGCTCTACTATTTAGCAGGAGAGACAGATACGACCTTCGTGAATTTAAAAAAACCGGATATCAAGATGCAAACTCAAGTGTCCCTAAATAATAGTATTTTTTTAAAAACCTTTCAAAACGATAGTCTTAAACTTCAAAACCAGAATAAATTAATTGATAACGCTTACAAACCATCAACTTCACTTCTGGGCGATGCGGGATATATGTCTACTTTTGCGAATTTGCCTCATAGAAATTTTGGTTTTAGTCTAGGATTTGGGATTTCAATTCCTATATATGATGGGAATCAACGGAATTTACAGCATCTGAAAATAGCAACAGCCATAGTAACAAATTTAGCTTACAAAGCCAATTTCAGCAAGCAATACCAACAACAACTTTTAATTCTGAATCAGAAATTAAAACAAGTTTCCCTAATTGACGATCAATTAAAGTTACAAGTCAAAATCGCAGAAGCCTTAATAGAGGCTAACAAAAAATTGTTGCTGAGCGGTGATGCTCAGATAACAGAGTTTCTTCTGGCTATTTCAAATAGCATCAGTATTCAAAATAGTATTACACAAAACGATATCAATAAACTCCAAATCATTAATGAGATTAATTATTGGAGTTTGAATGAATAATTCAATGAAAAGAACAGTATTATTTTTATTTTTTATAGGCCTTTTACTAAACTCTTGTAAAAACAAAGAGCAAGCTGAAATAATTCTTCCTATAAGAGTTCCTGTAACTTTGACATCCGTAGACAGCATGGGTATTTCCTCTTATACAGACCTGAACGCAACGGCAACCTATATCATTAAAACGCCAATCAAAGCCAACACAACAGGTTATTTAAATTCCGTAAATGTTGCTACCAATGAATTTGTTCATACCGCTAAAGTTTTATTTACACTAAAAACGCGGGAGTCTAAAGTATTGGGTAATACCGTAAATCAATTAGATCCAGCTTTAAATTTTGGTAGCGCGATTCGGGTAGTGTCACCCATAAATGGATATGTAAACGCGGTAAATGTGACCGTGGGAAATTATGTTCAGGATGGTGATATATTGGCAACTATAAGTGATAGTGATAGCTTTGCCATCATTTTGAGTTTGCCTTACGAACTAAAAAAATACCTGTCCTTAGGAATGATTTTAGATGCAGTATTGCCCGATGAAACGGCAATTAAAGTTAGAGTTCAACAATTTTTACCTACTGTTGATAGTAGCACTCAGACTCAAAATGTGGTTTTGAAGGTTATTGGTAAACAGGATATACCCGAAAATTTAATTTTAAAAGTTAGAGTTCCCAAAGCTGGAAATACAAAAGGGATTTCTTTGCCTAAAGCAGCTGTTTTATCGAATGAAACAGAAACGGAATTTTGGATCATGAAAATGATTAATGAGAATACAGCGGTACGAATTCCAATAAAAAAAGGTATTGAAACAGAGGAAAGAGTAGAAATACTATCACCCGTTTTAACTTCTAAGGATCGGATATTGAAATCAGGGAATTATGGTGTAGCAGATACAATTAAGGTCAAGGTGTTAAAAAATAATTAAAATGAATCACTTTTTTGTAAGACATCGCAATGGATTGAGTACAGTGATTTTCCTTATTATTTTGGGAGGTTTTTTTGCTTATTCCAACATGCAAACTAGTTTGTTTCCAGAGATTACTTTTCCAAAAATAAAAATCATTGCCGATTCGGGACAACAACCGATTGATAAAATGATGATTACGGTTACTAAACCACTCGAAAATGCAATCAAAAAAGTTCAGGATTTAAAAACCGTTCGGACTATTACCAGTAGAGGCTCTTGTGAGATTTCAGCCTTTATGGAATGGAATTCGGATATTGATTTAGGTAAAGAGCGTATCGAATCTAAAATCAATCAGATAAAAAATGATCTTCCACCGGGTACTCAAATATCGGTCGAAAAGATGAATCCCTCTATTTTACCTGTAATTGGATATGCTTTAGAAAGTAAATCAAGATCTCCAATCGAGCTTAAAAAGATTGCCAATTTTACAATTAAACCCTTTTTATCTCAAATTGATGGGGTTTCTGAAATTAGAATCATAGGAGGAAAAGAAAAAGAATATTGGATTTCTCTAGACTATTCTAAAATGTCGGCACTCGGAATAAGTCCGAATACTATTTCACAGGTTTTAAGTCAGACTAATTTTATTAAATCAAATGGGTATTTGTCAGATTATCGCCATTTGTACCTCACTATAACTGATGCTCAAGTTGATAAAAAAGAGGAAATAGAAGACTTAGTTATAAGCAATAGTGGAAAAGGGATAATTACTTTAAAAGAGATTTCTACTGTTGAAATTAGAGAAGCAAAGGAGTATATTAAAGTCAACTCGAACGGAAGGGAAAGCATTCTTATTGCCGTTTTAAAACAACCTAATTCTAATTTGATTCGCATTTCGGATGATATGAAAGAGAAGTTGATTGAACTTAAGAAAATACTTCCCAAAGACATTAAAATAAGTCCTTATTACCAGCAGGCTAATTTTGTAAACGATTCCGTAAAAAGCGTTACAGATAGTTTATTAATTGGATTGTTACTGGCTTTAATTGTGGCTGTATTATTTTTAAAGTCAGCAAAAGCGAGTGCTGCTATAGTAATCACAATTCCGCTTACCATTGGTTTAACCCTAATCGTACTTTATTTAACAGGGCAAACTTTTAACATTATGACTTTGGGAGCACTAGCAGCTGCCCTAGGATTAATTATTGATGATGCTATTGTGGTCGTAGAGCAAATTCATCGCACCCATGAAGAAAATCCAGAGGAACCTACGATATCCTTGTTACAAAAAGCAATTCATTATTTATTCCCGGCCATGTTGGGATCCTCTATTAGCACAATTGTTATTTTCCTTCCTTTTGTTTTAATGAGCGGCGTTGCGGGTTCTTATTTTAAAGTTTTGACCGATACGATGATTATCACCTTAATTTGTTCTTTTTTTGTAAGTTGGTTACTGCTTCCTTTGATTTATTTGCAACTTACAAAAAATGAAAATGGCAATACAGAAAGTCAAAGGGAAATTAGTATTGGCGCTGTTAAAAGTCAAAATTGGTTAACTTATTTTATTAAAAGACCGCTAATTAGTATTTTATTTTGTTTGATCTTAATTGGATCTATTTTTCTAATACTGCCCAATTTAGAAACTGGATTTTTACCCGAAATGGATGAAGGTAGTATTGTTTTAGATTATCAATCGCCGCCTGGAACTTCACTTGAAGAAACCGACAGTATGCTTAAAGAGGTGGAGAAAATTATTATTCGAACCCCAGAAGTGGAAGCTTACAGCCGAAGAACAGGTACTCAGATGGGATTTTTTATTACAGAACCCAACCGTGGGGATTATTTAATCCAATTGAAAAAAGAAAGAAACAGATCTAGTAATGAAGTTATTGATGCGATAAGGAAACAAGTAGAAGCCAGCCAGCCCGCTCTTCGTATTGATTTTGGTCAAGTTATAATGGATATGCTGGGTGATTTGATGAGCTCCGTTTCGCCTATTGAAGTCAAAATATATGGAAGTAATCAGAAAGAACTCGAAAAAATTTCTAATTCTATTACCGCTATAGTCGAAAAAGTAAAAGGTACTGCAGATGTTTTCAATGGAATAGTTTTGGCCGGACCCTCTATAAATATAGAGCCCAATTATCGTATGTTGGCTTTATATGGCATTAGCCCCTCCGATTTGCAGTTTCAGCTCCAAACGGCTTTAGAAGGTAATGTAATCGGTAATTTGTTGGAAAATGAAAGAATTACTCCAATTCGACTGATCTATAAAAATTCCGAAAAAAGAAGTTTAGAAGATATTAAAAAACTGAAACTTTTTTTACCCAACGGCCAATCGATTCCCATTTCTAATCTCGTTACTATACTGCCTCAGAAAGGATCGGCCGAAATAGAAAGAGAAAATCTTCAAATGATGACCGTAGTTACTGGCCGCTTAAATAATCGTGATTTGGGTAGTGTTATGAAGGATATTCAACAGCAAATAGGCAATTCTATTGTTCTTCCTAGCGGTTATTATATTGAATATGCTGGCACTTATAAAGACCAGCAACAATCCTTTAAAGAACTATTAATGATTTTAATAGCCTCTTGTTTATTGGTTTTTGGTCTATTGCTATTTTTATTTAGAGATTTTAGAGCGGCTATTGTGATACTTTTTGTATCTGTTATTGGAATCTCAGGTTCGTACATATTATTGTACATTACCCAAACACCCTTGAATGTTGGCAGTTATACGGGTATTATTATGATCGTAGGTATTATTAGTGAAAATGCGATTTTTACTTTCTTGCAGTTTAGGACTAGCTTCCGCTTGACCGAGGATAGCACGCAATCTATAATTTATTCCATTTCAACCCGATTGAGGCCCAAATTAATGACCGCTATCGGGGCTATAATTGCTCTGATGCCACTGGCGATAGGGTTTGGAACAGGTTCCGAATTGCACCAGCCTTTGGCGATTGCTGTTATTGGTGGTTTTACTATTGCACTACCTTTATTATTAATTGTCTTGCCTAGTTTGTTGGCAATGGTTTATAAAAAGGAAAGTCACTTCAAGTATTTAAAATAGCTTTTCGCAATAATTAGCTTTTCGCAATAATTGGTTGAAGTCCCAATATCATTACTTTAAGATAACGTATAATAAAAAAACCGAAACGATAGTTTCGGTTTTTTTGTGGGGAGAGCAGGATTCGAACCTGCGAAGTTCACACAGCAGATTTACAGTCTGCCCTCGTTGGCCGCTTGAGTATCTCCCCTGAAGCTTGAAAATTACATAAATTCTACGCTCTTAACGGCTGCAAATATAAAAACTGTTTCCGTGTTTCCAAACTTATTTCAATCTTTATTACTGCTTTATTTTTAATGCTATGGTATTGAATTAAATACAAAAATCTCCACTAGGGAGATTTTTGTATTTTTGAACTATTTGGAGTTTATTTGCCTAAAAGTTCCACTATTTTAGCTTTCAATTCAGCACCTCTCAAATCTTTTGCAACGATAGTTCCATTTGAATCTAAGATAAAAGTAGCAGGAATTGATTTTACCCCATAAGTAGCAGCAATCGGTTCATCCCAAAACTTTAAATTTGAAATTTGATTCCAGCTTAATTTATCTTTAGCAATAGCTTCTTTCCATTTAGCAGCATCCTTATCTAAAGAAACACTAATGATGTTTAATCCTTTTGCGTGTAATTCATTGTACATAGCTACTACATTTGGATTCTCAGCTCTACATGGAGCACACCAAGAGGCCCAGAAATCAATGATTGTTACTTTTCCTAAACTTTCCTTTAATGAAATTGTTTTTCCCTCTGGACTTGGAGCGGCAAAATCTGGAGCAACACTTCCAATTCCAACAGATCCAACAGCGGCAACTGGTTTCTCGATTTGATCCAATTTAGATTTAATAGCTTTTCCCGTTTTAGTGTCTTTTAATGTTTGATCTAAAGCAGTATAATATTTTTTGATTTTAATGATATCTGGAGTCATCTGATTGAAAAAACTTTCAAGAATCAAAGTTGAAATAAAGGCTTTAGGATGTGTTTTCAAATATTCTTCAGATTGTTTTGTAAACTCTTCCTGAAACTTACTATATTCTTTTCTTAGACTATTCATCACAACAGTATCACTTTTCTGTTGTGCCTCATTCATTTTAGTCATGTTGTCTTGTTGAAACTTCATCATTTTCTTCTGAATTTTCATACCATCTTCTTTATAGGCAGTCAATTCATCATTGTTGTAGGTACCACTTACTTTAGTAATACTGATACTGTCTTTATTGATAACCATATCAATATCGCCATTTTCTAATATAAAAGGAACTTTACCTTGTGTACCTTCTACTTGTATTAAATGCATTTCTGGTTCTTTAGCAGAACCTTTAAAAGTAAATTTTCCATCTTGAACTTTTACAGTATCAACAGGTTTTAATTGTCCAGTTGCATCTTGAACTTCAAGAGTTACGGATTTTCCATTATCAACTCCTTTTACGGTTCCACTGATAATAAAAGCATTGCTTCCAGCCTTGTTACAAGAAATTAAAATAGAAACAACAGAAAGTAATAAGAGAATTTTTTTCATTTTAAATTAAAATTTTGGTTTTACAGAGTGTAAAAGTATTTAAAAATATAAGTTATTTGTAATTTAAATACTTAATTTTATGTTATAATCAGTGTTTCTTGGATTTTAACAGTGGTTTTTATTCAAATAAAGCGAATGTGGTTGGTATACTAATTGAACTAAGTATCTGATATAAAATAATTTAATATTCTTGAGTTTGTAAAATAAGCTTTTTCCTGCAAAATTAATTTTTTGATATATATAAGGAATATTGAATTTTTTTAATACAAAAACAATTTTTAATTTAATGATAGGGTTAATTTATAAAAATTAAATGCTAGTTTCTTTTAACTAAAAATTAATATTCGTTTGTTTCCTCTTCATCTTAAAATGATGTAATTTTGATTTTATATGGAAAATAATAAGAAAAAAGGATTTTATTTCAAACAGTATGAGGCTCCATTTCAAACTCCTTTTGATAAACTCTTTGGTATTTTCAAAGAATTAATCACACACACTTCGGGTGATTTTGATGAAGCAATCGACTGGTTACGAGAACTTGACGTAGAATATAAATTAACGGATTCAGCATACACTATTGATGATTTTATTGAAGATTTAAAGAAAAAAGGATACATAAGAGATGAACTTAAAGAAGATGGTTCTTCGGGAATTGGGATTACAGCTAAGACCGAAAGAGCAATTAGACAGCAGGCCTTGGATCAGATTTTTGGTAATTTAAAGAAAAGCGGAAACGGTAACCACAAAACAAAACATTCGGGTAATGGGGATGAACATACCGGTGAGTTTAGAGAATTTCATTTTGGGGACGGTTTAGAACGGATTTCTTTAACCGAAAGTTTGAGAAATGCTCAAATCAATAATGGAGTTGAAAGTTTTCAACTCACAGAAAATGATTTGGTCGTAGAAGATACCCAATTCAAATCACAAATGAGTACCGTACTCATGATCGATATTAGCCATAGTATGATCTTATATGGTGAAGATCGAATTACTCCTGCTAAAAAGGTAGCGATGGCTTTGGCCGAATTAATTACAACACGTTATCCAAAAGATACTTTAGATATTATCGTTTTTGGAAATGATGCCTGGTCAATTGCAATTCGGGATTTACCCTATCTTAAAGTAGGTCCTTTTCACACCAATACAGTGGCTGGTTTACAATTGGCAATGGACTTGCTGAGAAGAAAACGGAATACCAACAAACAAATATTCATGATTACCGATGGTAAGCCGAGTTGTGTAAGAGAACGCGATGGTTCTTATTATATGAATAGTAACGGTTTGGATGAATATATTGTAGACAAATGCTACAGTCAGGCCCAACAAGCTAGAAAATTACACATCCCTATCACCACTTTTATGATCGCTAATGATCCCTATTTGCAAAAATTTGTAAACCGCTTTACCGAAGCCAATCAAGGAAAAGCATTTTATACCGGATTGAAAGGATTAGGGGAAATGATTTTTGAAGATTATGAAACCAATAGAAAGAAACATATAAAATAGAAGCTACATTATATAAAAAGATGAAAATAGAAAAAATTAATACCCTAGGCGAATTAAAAAAAGCCGGTTACCAAACAAAAAGCATTAAAGACGAACTAAGAAATAATCTACGGGATAAAATAAAATTAGGAAAACCTACTTTTGAAGGAGTTCATGGTTTTGAAAATACCGTTATTCCCGAATTAGAACGTGCTATTCTTTCGCGACATAATATTAATTTATTGGGTCTTCGCGGTCAGGCAAAAACGAGACTTGCACGTATAATGATTGAGTTATTAGACGAATACATGCCTGTCGTGTCCGGTTCAGAAATTAATGATGATCCGTTAAATCCAATTTCTCGCTTCGCCAAAGACCTGATTGCTGAACATGCCGATGCAACTCCTATAAAATGGGTGCATCGTAGCGAGCGCTTCTTTGAAAAATTAGCCACTCCGGATGTTACAGTAGCCGATTTAATTGGGGATGTAGATCCCATAAAAGCAGCAAATCTTAAATTGTCCTATGCCGATGATCGTGTGATTCATTTTGGAATGATACCTAGAGCCAACAGATGTATTTTTGTTATCAATGAATTACCCGATTTACAAGCCAGAATTCAAGTGGCCTTGTTTAATATATTGCAGGAAGGGGATATCCAAATTAGAGGTTTTAAATTGAGAATGCCACTTGATATGCAGTTTGTTTTTACTGCAAATCCAGAAGATTATACCAACAGAGGGAATATCGTTACTCCTCTAAAAGATAGAATTGGTTCTCAAATCCTTACTCATTATCCAGATTCTATTAAAATTGCTAGAACAATTACGGAACAAGAAGCCAAATTAGATGCGACCCAAAGTGATTTAGTTTATGTACCTTCATTAGCCAAGGATTTATTGGAACAAATTAGTTTTGAAGCTAGAGAAAGTGAATACATCGATAATAAAAGTGGAGTGAGTGCTAGAATGAGCATTACCGCCTATGAAAATTTACTAAGTACTGCCGAACGTCGTGCACTTAAATCGGGTGCCGATAAAACCAGCTTGCGTTTATCTGATTTTATGGGAATTATCCCTGCAATTACAGGTAAAGTGGAATTGGTGTATGAAGGGGAGCAAGAAGGTGCGGCTGAAGTAGCGCAACACTTAATAGGGGACTCAATTCATACTTTTTTCCCAGCCTATTTTCCGAAAATTGAAAAATTAGAAAAGCCAGATGAGGAAACACCTTATTCTGATCTGATAGAATGGTTTTTCACCGAAAGCGGTTTTGAATTATTAGATGACACCACCGATGAAGAATACAAGAAAATTTTAGATGCTATAAAACCTTTATCGGTCTTAATCAAAAAATACCAGCCTCAATTGAAAAAAGAAGATTCTTATTTTATGAAGGAATTTATACTTTGGGGATTGGTAGAATATAAAAAACTTTCAAAAGATCGCTTGTCAGACGGATATCAATTTAAAGATATGTACGGGAGTTATATCAGTAAATTATAATTAAATAAAAAAGGGTTTAGATTCAGTTCTAAACCCTTTTTTATTCTAATAATATTTATTCTCATCAATTTTTCTAATTTGACTCATTCTTCTTTCAATTACCGATTGGCAATGTTCCAATTCGTTATTCGTTATAGTCAAATCGAGCATTTTGCGCCTAATTTCCTGATGAACATTTGCGTTATTCGGTTGTCCCTCTAAGGTCATTCTAAGGTAATGTAATTCGTTTTCAAGCAAGACAACTATTTCCTTTGCCTTGGTGGCTTGTTCCATGTATTTGTCATATGTATGATCCATGATAATAGCTATTAAAGGTTAAACTTTATATTTATTTTATAAAATTAACTCTTTGATAGTGAACATACAATACACCAATTTAGTGATATTTGTTCTCACTAATATTAGTGAGAAGATTTATCTTATAAGTACAAAAAAAAGTGCCCTTTTGAGGCACTTTCGTAGTATATAAAAGGAATTTTTTATTCCTGATTGCTTAATTTTCTATATGGAAAAGCATTTAAAATATGTCTTTTTGCAAAACGACTTGGTGATTCAGCATTTACCATTTTTATGTAAATTGCTTTTGGTACACTGATGTATTCATAGCTGCTTCCATTTGAAAATTCGATTTTTAATCTAATATTTTCATATTTG
>Ga0114962_10001148_pt1 | contig 23109 bp, 21 predicted proteins | sample C_130820_MF_Meta_FD_87017 | JGI IMG/M metagenome (GOLD analysis project Ga0114962, IMG submission 87017) | Freshwater microbial communities from Lake Croche, Canada to study carbon cycling - C_130820_MF_MetaG | ecosystem: Environmental > Aquatic > Freshwater > Lake | place: Lake Croche, Canada... | reverse complement strand
CCCTTAATAAACGATTACTTTAGGCGAAAGATAACGGCTTATACTGAACGATGGGCTAAACACGATTATTTTGATGAGTTGGACTACCAGTATGAGCTAAAGAGCCGAACAAATAAATTGACTACATACCCAGACACGATGATTACGTTCAATAAAATAACAGGTGATAAACCGCTTATTTTATTATTTAATTATACCGATTGTTTGGCTTATATTGAATACAATCCGGAACAATTTAGTAAATACAAAAAAAATATGTTTAGCAGGGCTCAAATAGAAGAAGATGAGAAGGAACATGTATATATTCCGATTGGTGATCTAACCATCATATCAACGTATTAAGCGATGCGGGTGATTTGAACCACCGAAGGAAATAACACCACTGCTGTCACTGCTAATTGATATGCGACGTTATTAGAACTTAATGCGGTTGTTGTCACTGATATAGCATGAATACCATCGGAGACGACAACTGCAGACCCACCGCAATAAGCGTAAGTTATATAATTAGAAGCCACGCCTGACGGCGACAATATAGCCACTTGAGAGCCATTATTTAAAATTGATGTGTAAAAAGCTGTCAATGCGGTTGAAGATGTAGAGTTGGCACAGAACATATTAGCATTTACCAAATAAACGCCTGCTGGTAATATTTGCGATACGATTGTGGATGGCACAGCATTAGTGTAGTATGTTGCTGTACTTGCGGTATAAGTATATACTCCTCCGATGCTACCGACTAAAGCTGGAAGACCTACACTTGGAAAAGTTGAACCTTCAGAAGATAAATACGACATTATATATTATTATACTATATTTTTAAATATAATAATATTTTCTAAATAGATAATTTATCTTATCTGAACTATTTGAATATTAGATGCTTCTAAACTGCTGCCGAGAACGCCCCATGTTCCTGATGACACGAAGCCCTGAACCTCAACAATGACGGCTTTCACACCATCAGAAACAATAGCAGCAGTTACGTTTCCCTTCCAATCGGAAGGATTGGTAGTAGCTACGTAGAGAGCCGAACTGGCAACGTAGCCCGTCCCCGTACCAGTAGCTAATGAAAGAACGCCGCCTGTTAATGCGTTGGCAGCGGAAGCGGCAATCGTGATATTAGCAATTACTAAATAAGCACCAACAGGAAGAACTTGAGAGAATAGAGTAGATACGGCGGAAGTGGCTAAACCAGTTGAAGTAACTGGAGCGATGTTGCTTGGCACAACTGGAGATTGACCTAATGGACTAAAAGAAGATGCTTCGGCTGAAAGGAAAGACATTATATTATAAACTATAATGATATATTTTTTTTATACAATTATTATTATTTCTAAACTATTATCTTAACCCGTATATTCCGTAATTGCAATCAGAATACTTACACATTAGATATATTATATCTAAAAATACTTATATATCATGGTTGTAATACTTATATATTGGAGAAAGTAATTCATATTTTCCTTAATATTTGTTAGATTTCTTAAAAACACATTTAGATTTCTTTAAAAACATATTAGATTTTTAGATTTCTTCATTTTAGATTACTTTTAGATATAATAAAGTAATAATTTTAAAATTATTACTTTAAAAAATCAAATTTCAATTAGATTTCAATTAGATTTCTTTAGATTTCTCAATAAATCACGTTTTAGATTTGTTTTCTGATAATTTAGATTATAAACCCGATGTTTTAGATTTCTCCGCTCTCACATTGTTCTTCTTCATCGCTGTAATCCATGTATTCAGGTAAAATCGGTCGTTTGTTGAAAAAATAGTCCCACCAGTATGAGAAAAATAATGCCATTATATAATATAAGTATAGATTATTATTTTAAGTCATTATTATTAATTATATATTTTATATAAGTATCTCTAAATAATCTAAAATAAATAATCTAAAAATATTTTATTTAAGAAAATAATATAACATTAATATATAATAAAATGAGTTTTACCAGCGTCCATACTCCAGATAAGTTATATTACGATGTCACCATTACAAATTTAGAAACTACGACAGCTATCCCGCCTATAGCTTATTTCAATGAAACCCGTAATGTTCCTTTTGTATATGATCCCGAAAGCTATCTGATGTCTATTATTCGCTTTACTTTAGACACACCTACCCTACCGGTTATCATTCCTGAGATAGTTCCGTTTTCTTCTAATGTCAATCTCACCATATACGATATAACGTTGTCTTACACTACAACACTCGGTCATTACTACACATTTACGCAGCCAATCATATTCGCTCCTCAGGATTTACAGGCTGAAGTTCCAAGCCCTCCGTCAATGACTTCAAACGGGCTTCAGAACAATAGTACAGGGTATTATTACATTTTCAACTATCAATATTTTATTAGTCTTATTAACACGGCTTTTACAGCATGTTATAACGGATTAGATACTTTAGTTATAGCGGGCGGAGATGCTCTTCCTTCAGCTTACGAACCCACAATGGTATTTGATAGCGTCGGATATACAGCTCAAATATACTGCGACACAGCGGGTTATAACACAGGTTCAGCCTCTCCTTATATTAAAATCTTTTTCAATCCTGCACTATTTCAATTATTTAGTAGTTTTCCGTTTCTTATAGAAACATTAGCAACTCCTAACGCTCCGCAGGCAGTTCAGCTTATTACCGATAGCTTTGGCGGGGCTTTGCTCCAATCATTTCCCAGTTTAAATACGGAATATACTGCTATTGTTATCTCTCAGGAATATTCTACTATTTCTCTCTGGACCCCAGTCACATCTATATGTTTCTGTAGTAATACTTTACCAATTGTTCCTAATCAGATAAGTAATCCCCTGTTATTTGTTAATGGTAAGGTGATTAATAATGGCGGCAATAATGCCAATATTAGCCAAATTATTACCGATTTTGTCAGCGACACTGGCTTATATAAGCCTAACATCGTATATAATCCTTCCGCTCAATATCGGTATATAGAACTTTTAGGCAATCGTCCGATTTACAATTTAGACGTAACTATTTATTGGAAAGATAGAACTGGAACTTTAACACCATTTAGGTTAAGTTCTGGTTCTACTGCCACACTTAAATTCTTCTTTACTAAAAAATCATCTGTAGAGAATTATAAATCAAATCATTAAAACTTTAGAAGATTTAAGGACAAACTTAAGAATTATATAATTTTAAGAATTTTATAATTTACTATAAAACAAAATTATATAAATATTCTTAAAAAAAAAATATCTGTATAAATTATATAAAGATGTCTGATTTTCGCCTCGTTTTGTGTGAAGATGCTCGTATAGCCGATATTACCGATGAAGAAGTCTTCGGGGTTCAATCCTCTGCTTCTCAATCCACCTACCAACAATTTCAAGCCGTCTCATCTTCCAACTCATCATTGGTCTTCTCAATTCAAATACCCTCCGAAAATATTGTTATTGATAGACATGTTCTTTTACAATCTACGATTACTTTCACGATTAATTTAGGAAGTGTTCCTGCAGGGGCTCAGTGCTTCCAATATGGTCTTACGGATAGTCTCCAAGCGTTTCCATTAAACTCGCTTTTCACCACGACACAATGTACCATTAACAACGTCTCAACTTCTACCAACACTCAGGACGTTTTGCCAATGTTGATGAGAATGAACGACAGCCGCATGTTGTCCCGCTACAATAGCATGACCCCTTCTTTGCCCGACCAGCAGTACGGCTACGCTCAGAACGGCGTTCTATCCAATAACAACCCTTTAGCCGCTTTTAATAACAACGGATACGATGAAGATTACACGCCTCGTGGTGCTTACCCCGTGTCAATGGTTATCAGCCACTATGTTGGCGGGGTATATACGGATAGCTCTGTGATTTCTACTGGAACCAGCGATACATGGACGGTTGTTGTTACTACCCAGCTTACTGAGCCTTTCCTCGCTCTCTCTCCTTTCATTAATACTCAACCTCAAAATAGTGCTGGTTTGGTCGGCATTAATAACATGTCTTTTGTTCTCAACGTTGATAGCCAATGTAAGCGTCTGTTCTCTACTGCCAATACTGCAGTATCAGGCGGCGGGGCGTTATCATCATACATTACAAGCATTTCTCTCGGTTCTGCCGGTCAAGCTGTTGGATTTGCTAATACCCGTCTATTATTTAACTTCCTTTCTCTTCAACCCGAACAGTATGCTAAAATTTCAACGAAGAACATTGTACCCTATTTGGATTACCCCAGATACCTCACTACATTCACCAATAGCGTGTCTTTAGCAGCGGGTCAGTCGGCAACAATTACATCTCAGAACATTCAGCTCAATCAAGTTCCCGATCTAATTCTTATCTGTGCTCGTTTGCCAATGAGCTCTCAATCATGGGCGAACACTTCCAGTTTCCTTACTATTAACAATATCAGCTGTAATTTTAACAATGCATCTGGTCTTTTAGCATCAGCGACCCGTCAGGATTTATATAATCTCTCATTCCGCAACGGCTCGGCTCAGTCTTTCTTTGAGTTCGGCGGGCAAGCTGTCAATAATAATAATGCAACTGGTAATGTTTCGGCTATTCCGACAACTGGTTCTCTGCTCGTTCTTAACCCCTGCTACGATTTCTCATTACCCAGTTATCTTTCCGCATCATCTCTCGGGCAGTATCAATTCCAGTTCAATCTTAATGTTACCAATCAATTTCCTTATACGATTGTTCCTGAATTGTGTATTATTACAATGAACTCGGGTATCTTTGCAACACAGCAAGGAACGTCTCAAATATTTACTGGTATTTTGACAAAAGAGCAAGTTCTCCGAACTAAAGAACAGAACCCTGTTCCCCATTTAGATAGCGTTGAATACAAACGCTTAGTGGGCGGCAAACTCGGAAACATGGGTATGTCAGCACTCGGTAAGTTGGTAAGACATTACAAGAAGCTTAAGAAGGGCGGCGATGGCGGGGCGATGTCGGGCGGCGATACTTCAGGCGGAGCCAGCAGTGGCGGTGTCGCTTCGGGTGGGCGAAAATCTCGTGTTTCTAAGTACGTGATGTAAATAAGTTATTCAATTAATTGTCATTTAATAAATAAAAATATTATTTATTAAATTTTGGGTTCATTTTTGGGTTCATTTTTGGGTTCATTTTTGGGTTCATTTTTGGGTTCATTTTTGGGTTCATTTTAATTTGATTTGATTTTAATAAAATCGTATTTGGTTTTATATTCCGATTTAGTAGTATCTACTTCAAATTTATCAGCGTAGTTCTTCATCAGGAAATTACCTTTATAATTTTTGGGCGTGTCATTATTTTGACTACATTTTTCCAGATAAGTTCCGTATATTGTGTAGTGGGCGTAGTGAGTTTTACCCTGTTTATTGGTGTATTCTTTTATTTCGGTTTTAACTCCTAATAGCTCGCTATCGCAGCTGTAAAATAGTCCGTTGTTGATAGCATATGGTATAACTTCAGAGAATATCTGAGCGGCTTCATATTTAACCAATCGTCCAGCCATTTCGTAGTATTGGTGATCTTTTTCGTTCTTCAATTTATTGTTATTTCTGGTTAGCGTGTCATTTAGAGCATTTGCGTGGTTCCGCTCAGCCGTATTTTCTTTGAGTAAATTTTTGATACCACCAATTTTGATACCATTTTTAGCAATCATCGCTGCAATCATTTCGGGGGTTTCAATTTGTTCTGCCATTGTCGTCTTACTTATATATGTATATATAGGGGTATCTTTAAGTAGTTGTTTCAGAATATATATTTAATAACGGGGTCTTTTCTCTCTGTACTGATTGTCGCAAATTTGGCAGTTTGTCGCAAATTCCGCCCTGTTTTTGGAAAAGGTCTCTATATCCTCCTTTATAGACCCTTTTCTGAAAACAGGGCGAAATTTGCGACATTTGTTCTAATTTGCGACAAGAAATTAATAATAAGAATTATTGAAGTATAGAAAATATGCAGGGTTTTATAGAATAAAAAAGTTAATAACAATTTAACCATATCAGCTATAACCCCTATTTAGAAATAAAGGGGCAAAAATAGATTTTCAAATAATTCGTCTATTTAAGAATAATTTAAGGTAAAAAAGTATTTTAGATTTTCTGAAAATTGCATTAAAATACAATTAATATAATTTAATTAAAATAATATATTTGTATTATTATATATAAATGGAGCTTCAGGATTACAAACGCTATATAGCAAGTCTAACCAGACACAATGTAGATAAAATGGTGTATTCAACACCCCAGCCTACGATGTTCGGAGGAAAGCGAGCCAGAAAATATGTTTTAGCCGGTACAACTGAATATGATTATCCAAGCACGTTGGGCGTTGGAAATATATCAAGTGCAAGACCAAAAACATTGGGCGGGTCGTTTTGGGGTGATATGGGTGATAATGTTGTCAAGAGTTTAGCAATGACTAATATGGGGGCTGGAATGAAAGGAGCCGACGGACAAGGCGTTCGTAGTGTGGCTCAACCCGTAGCTATACGTAAAATAGGAGCCGACGGACATGGTGTCTATAACCCCGTTCATCATGGAGCTGTTGTTAGCCCTGTAAATCAGGTATTTGAAGAGCCGGTGTTTCCGATGGCTCAAGTAGAGGGCGGTAAAAGACGCAGAGGAAGACCCACTAAAATGCCGATGGCTGGCGGAAATGGTTGGGATGATTTCATTAATACAATGAAGGATGTAGGGCACGCTGTAGCACCCGTCGTTCTGCCCGCTTTAACCGAAGTGGCGAAAGATGCATTAAAAGGATATATAGGTGGAACCAGAAAAAGACCACCAACAAAAGCCCAAATTGAACGTCTCAAAAAACATGTACTAAAAGGAGGTTTTGGCTGGAATGACATTGTTGAAGGTCTTAAATCAATCGGAAATGAAGTAATGCCAATAGTGGCACCAATCGCTAAAGAATTCATTAAAAAGAAGGGCACTGAAATGGCTAACGATTATTTGAATGGTAGCGGGCGAAATCGTGGAAGACCCAAAAAAATGAAGGGCGGGGACTGGATTGATGATCTAAAAAATATCGGTTCAACATTAGGCAAGCCATTTGAAGTCGCTAAGGTCAATCCTTTTGATTTAGGATATGAGCTAGGAAATAAAGTTATCGGACCCGCTATATTTGGTAAAGGTGGTAAGCGTGGTAAGAAAGGAGGGGCTTTAATAATGAATAAGCCTGCAGAGTTCCAAAATAGTGTTTATCCGCCAGCCCTACAATCGTATCAGGGGCGATTTTTAAAAGGTGGAGGAGGTGGCGAAGATGATGGCAACAGACGATATTTAGAAGCGGTAGCCGAACGTGAAGCAAAACAAGCCAGAGATTTTGAAGCCGAAGTTAAAAGGCAAGCTAAAGCAGAGAAAGCTAAAAAAGCATACGAAAAACGAAAACTACGTAAAATGTCTGAAGTGTCTGACATGTCAAAATCATTCTACGACCCATCTACGGCTTCACAGGGTAAGGGGATGGCAAAAGCACCGCGCAAACCATCGGCGCGTGGAGCTATCGTGTCAAAAATAATGAAAGAGAAAGGGCTATCATTACCACAAGCCAGTAAGTATGTAAAAGACCACAAATTATATTAATTAAAACATTAAGCCGTAAATAATCTAATTTGATTTTTTGATTTTTTGATTTATAAATATTATTTTATTAAAAAATATTTATATATATTATATATAATGCCAAGTATTAAAAAGAATAGCGTTTTAGAGAATAATGAGGATAACATTATCAGGGCTTCTAAAAAGATAACTAAAACATCATTGAGAAATATGCCGGTTCAAGCTACCGAAATAAATGGTTTAGCACCGCCTTCAGCTCCTAAAATGACAATGTTTAAGACATCTCAAACTGCGAATGCTGCACGTAATCCTGATATGGCTATCAGGTCTGCTGTTGTTAGTGAAGACCAAGTTAAAGAATATTCAAACGAATTTATAGCAATGTTGGATTTAATTTTAGCCACATTGTTAAAGCTAATCACATATCAGAGAGAGGGAACTATAGCTAACAGAGCAAGCGAAGACCCTATTTATTTTGAAGAATTACACGGGCGACATATACCAGTTCCAAGTAAATATGTTGTCGGTTCCGGTAGAACAAAAGGCAGCAAAAATAAACCAAAACCCGAAACAGCATCGCACCCAAAAATATCTCAATTTTTCGCCCCTTCTCTCTGGCAAGCTACCAATAATGAGGACGATATGGAGAGCAAAGAAGTTGAGGAGGATTTACAAGGTGCCGAAGAACCACCAAGATTTTTCTCTAACATGTCTGAAACAGCTAAAAAAGCACCGCCATCTCAGGCGTACAGCTCATTAAGCGATTTAGCAAGAATAGCAAGGGTTCAGAGGTCAATGAACGGCGATGATGATAGGTCAGAACACGACACTATACCACCATCAGAATACGGTAGCGATGGAGAAATACCACATTTTAGATTGTATGGTAATGCCGAGCGGTTCAACCCACCCAGCGATGATGGTTCAGATAGCAGTAGTAGCGGCAGCGATGGCGGCAGCGATAGCGGCAGCGATAGCGGCAGCGATATTGAAGACGCTTATCATGACTTCTCACGCAGAGCACCACAACCGAGCCCATTAGTGGATATAATTATTCAGCTATTAACGCTATTGAATAAAGCCGACGCTTATTATAATGGTAGAGTTCGTAAAAATATTAACAGCATTGACCGAGTGGATATTGACACTATAACAAATAGATTGGAGAACATTGTGATACAATTCAATCGCATTAATCACGAGTATTTGGTTATTCATATAGAAAACGGCAGTCAATTATTTGGCAGTTTATTTAAAGTATTTGATAAATTCCGCACTGATGTTTTAACAGGACTTAAAGGATATTCACCAGCAAGACGAGGCGGGGCGATGACGTATGGCTCAGTTCCAACTCATTTTAATAGTGTAATCCGAAAAATACCAACAAAATATTTATTATAATATATATATATATGGATTACTTTACTAAAAAACAAATAAAGGATTTTAATAATAAAATAAAGAAAATATTTAATTTATTATCTATCACTGGCAAATATCGGGTAATCGGCTCTGCAGGTTATAAATCGGTGTTGTATAGTTCTGATTACGATTTAAACGAGGAATTTAACGCACATTCTTCAGACAAATCAACTTTAGATCATTTGTATCACATGTTTAAAGATAAATTTAAGACATCAGAACAAAACCCCAATATTTTCATCACGGATTTTAAATGCGGCATTGATACTGATGGCGAGCCTTTAAGGTGGGACAAATTTGATATGAGGCGAGGTTTCAAAATATTAAAAAACGGAGTTCGCTTATCATTTCAAGAAGCGTTATTGATAAAAGCCACTACAAAGATGGATATAATTACATTGGTTAATGGTGTTTTTACTGAATTTTCAGAGAACTATTATATAAAGCTGGGCGAGGGTGGAAATTACTCACAACATACTATATCAGAAGACCATATATTAGATGCATTAAAAACCGACTACGAGAACTATCTGACAATTGATAATAATTACTGGAAAGCTTTAAAACGATTGTTTGCTTATAAATCGCTGTTAAATAGTCGGAAATATAAAAAACAATTGATAGACATGCTGGAGTTTTTTAATAGTACAACCGGAATAGTCAATAAATCTAAATCAGAATTAGATATTTTACTTTTAGTCGTGGATAATAAATTTAGGAAACCCAAGATGGAAGATATATTAAATAATCTACAAATTATTAAGCAGAATTTATCATCTGTTTTTGACATTGATTTGGGCGACGTTAGCGGTGAAATAGATTACATTTGTTCTCTCAAATCACCCAGTAGAATTAGAACAAAAATAGAAAATCTGAAGAACCACCTATTAGACGTTGTTAATAAATGCAGTAAAGATTATATTATAAAAAATAAAAATCTATTTATATAATAATATAATCCGATGAATTTTGAAAATCAAGGTAATCCAATTGCTATTATAAAAACAACAAAAACAAAAAAGACACCCGTATTAAGTGTGGATGATAAAAAGGTCGCCCAACATTCCTTTAATGAATATACGCTGACTGGAGAAGATAAATTCCAGCCTGTTCCGAACCCACTTACCGAGAGACAAATATTATATATAACTGGCAGTTCTGGAAGTGGTAAGAGTTTTTTCTGTAAAATGTACTGCGATGAATTTAAAAAATTGTATCCGAAGCGTGATGTCTATCTGTTCTCATCCATTAACGATGACAGCAGTATTGATAAGGTGAAAGGACTTAAAAGGATAAAATTGTCAGACGACTTTTTGAAAGACGAATTAAAAGCCGAAGATTTTGCGAATTCATTGGTAATATTTGACGACGTTGATTGTCTGACAGATAAAAAAATGAAATTGAAAGTACAGGCGGTATTAAATAGCATTTTAGAAACAGGTCGGCATTATAACGTATATTGTCTTTATACATCGCATTTACCCTGTGCCGGTAATGATACAAAACGAATTCTTAATGAAGCCCATTCAATTACTTTCTTTCCGCATTCTCTCGGAGGTCGTTCTCTAAAGTATCTTTTAGAGAGCTATTTGGGGTTGGATAAAGCTCAAATAAAAAAAATAAAGGGGCTTTCTTCTCGCTGGGTTTCCGTCATGAAAACCTATCCGCAGGTTGTCATATCTGAGAAAGAAGTATATGCAATCAGCCACAAAGACGATTAATAAGACCCCTCAATATGTTTGTAAAATTCGTTAGGTGTTTTCTCAAAAATAATGAAAAAATACCTGCCGCTCCATTTTTTAATATTTGATACAACAATTTTCTGAATGAACCACCCTGACCCATTAATTTCTGCTAATCTTTTAGGTGTTAGTGTTCCGAAACATCTGGCATTCGCCAAAAATGCCACCCCTTTACGGGCTTTTGATAAAAAGTATTTCAATAACGTATAAAACGAATTCTCACGTTTTCCTGTATTTAACGTTATTTTGAACGGAGGATTACTAATAACCCAGTCATATTCTTCGGTGAAATCTTTAAAATCCAACCCATCCTCAATCTCAGTATATTTTTTAACAACCATATCAGGAAAGGCGTTGTAGAACGCTCCTTCGCCTCTAAATGGCTCATACACCACATCATCGGCTATTAACGGAACATATTGTATCAATAAACTGGCTAATACTGCCGGCGTTTGATGGAAATAATAAACGTCATCTCTCATTTATATATATTAACTTTAGATATTAATATATATAAATCTAAACTACTAAATTAATAATCTAAAACGGGGGTTCTCGGTGATATTGAAAATGTTATATTTTCTTTAAATTTTGGTTTAACCCCGCCTTCTTTTGGCTCTTCTTTAGCCCCCTTTTTTGATGGTTTCTTTATTTTTGGATGTTTAGCGTAATATTCCGCTCTCATTTCAGGTTTAGACAGAGAACGCCCGTAAGATAAACCATTCACCTTGCTCCATTGCTTAACAAAATCCGTCCATCTATTTCCACCAGATATACCCCGTCCGATTTCACGTTCCTGATCTAACCTGTTTAAAATATCAGGCGAATGTTCTTTTAATACATTTAGCGGGTTCTCGGCTTGTATCGTTATATTTTTATCATCTTCCGGTTTCAAATACGTTTTCACTTTATTAATAGGAGCTAACAGCCCGCTAACCACGTCTGAACTGCTGCGAATATTATATTCATTTTCACCCTGCTTTTCACCTTTATATGCAGGGTTCAAATTAATAATCTCTTTAGAATTCTTACCCAGCTCTCTACTAAGAACTGCCCCCTGCGAATGCCCCAATGTACTAACATTTTCAGCCCCATATTTCTTCTCCACTGCGTCCTGTATCTGCTTGCCGGTTTTATAACGATTAGTAGATTTATACGTACCAATAGCGTAAGCCACATTATTTAACCAATCTTTAGCCCCGCTTGTCCCTCTGTGAATAATAACGACGTGCCCCAGTTTCGGATTATAATATGTTTTAGCCGTGTCGTTTGATAACGATTTATCTAACATGTAATCATCAATATGCTCGTCAGCGTCTTTTTTATAGCTGGCATTAACAAATTTCTGAATATGTTTAACACTGACTTTACCGCCAACTCTTCCAGCCCCGCCAGCTCCATTGAGAGCTTGAGTTATCTGCTCTAAAATGTGATTTATATGAGCGATTGAAAATCGGCTCATTATAAAAGCGTCATGCAGAGCGTCTCGTATATTGGTATCATCTTCAATCTGATGGATACCATTTTCGGCTAATGCGGTCTGAAAATTGCCCTGAATACCAGCTGCTTCAACTATCATTAATATTACTTGATTTTCATCAAAATCATCGGGTAAAGCCTCGTTTTCATTATCTAAAAATTCATTCACTCGGTTTTCTACTGCCATCATGTAGGCGAAGGTTGGCGGGGGTCGTCGTTTTCCGCCAACAATTTTATCATGTTTATAACCGATTATAAATTGTACGCCTTCAGTAATGGGTTTGGTAATATAGTGTGAGAACCCCTGCTTAACAATGATTTCGGGGTCAATTTGTCTAAAGCGCAAATGATCTGGTTTTTCATCAACCCCATTATTCTGAAAGCCGTTCTTTTTTAACCATTGTTCCGCCGTTTTAACATTATATAATTTGCGGTCAAATAAAATACTCTGGATTTTATAATCTGATTTTTTGCGGGTCATTATTATATTATAACATTTTATTTTTATTTTCTATCATTATATTATATCAATGGATACTAAAAAAGATTTAGATTATAATAAACCGGTGTTAGATATTATTCAGGATATTGCAGGTAATTTATTCATCATTAAATACACGCTAATTAATGGTGAGATGAAAGTAATTGAATGTGTGCCATATTAATTTTTAATTAAAATTATTAACTAAATAATTTTAATTTGGTTTTTGAATTTTATCCGATTTTAATTACTGGTCGTTTCATTATCAGTTTGGTCTCCTTCTTCGTCGCTATCGCCGTCTTCGTTTTCGTTCTTTACAATCTTTCGGAATGTGGTGATATATGCCTTGTTGTGTTTAAACTTTTCATTTTTGTCAGCATTATATCCGTATCTGGTTCCACGTTGTTTAATGTATAATTGTAAGAATAAATTCTCATTGATGTTTTTAGTGAATGATTTGAGATTTGATGCACGCTTATCACTTTTAGTCATATTGGTATAATATTCAGAGCTGGTAAATATTTCGTATAGCTCATCAATGTAGATAAAACTTTTATCATTCTCATCAATATCAACCGGTTCTTTCTCGTAATATTCCAAAAACCACGAATAAATATCATCGCTGGTAGAGAGCCAGTCTCTTGCTTTCTCTTTACAGATTTTCGGAAGGCTTGGCATATTAAACCCGTTAGCTGCAAATGTTTTGAAACGCCCCAAAAGCAGGGTAATTAACGCTTGTTTATATCTCTGTTTGAATTCTTCCGTTTTATAGTGAGGATTACCTAATGCTATATTCATATCTTTACGCTCCTGCTCGGTAAATTGGTCGTATTTATTTTTATCAACAAATCGCCCTATAAAAGGAATAATATCGCCTCTTCGTTCAACTCCAACGCCCACCTCGTCTAATTTAGGCAGGTTATTGCATTCCAAAAATAATGACAGCACTAAAGTCGTTTTGGTATCGTTGCTGTATAATATACGACAATTTAGGGTAGGGTCTCCTGTTATCTCTTTCAGAGTTGCCGAACAAATTCGCTTTTTGCCATCTGGCTCCTGTGTCAAAACAAATCGTTTCATATTCATTGTAGCCACTTCAGGATTGGCACCGGATTTGATTTCATTTAGCAAAACATTACTCGGTAATTTATAGCCGTAATCACCGCAGGCTAATAACATCAGAGAATTAATCAAACTCTTACCATTACCACCCACGCCATTTGCTATAAAAATCTTTTCTATTTGTTGCCCGAAAAGCCCAGTAGATAATGCAGTCAAATAGTACTCTTTCACGTCTTTAATCGGAAAGATGGTATCAATAATGCGGTCTAATTCATCTACCTCACTTTTCTGATAATAATCACACCAATCCCAGCCTGTAGTCATTGAAATATATTGCGTATATTTTGGTTTAACAAATACCCCCGTTTGTAAATCGTATATTTTATTAGTAAAAGCCAGTAAATACGGATTGACATTCAATTTGATGTGGTCGCAGGTGATTTTATTCAGAACATCAGATATTAATGATACCCGATTTTTGTGAGTTCTTAGCGTCTGAATATGTGATAAAAACTCGTTCAGTTTATCCAATTGTTTCTGCAGCATACCCAATTTTATTTTGTTAGCAGGGTTAGCATCATTCGGAACGGCTCCTATTTCAGCTGATTTTTTAGAGATATACTCTGAAATATAGCCAACCATATGTTTATAAAATGTGGTGTCAATGAAATTGTGAATTGTTGAGTTTTGCTTATCTATTTCCTCACGCCAATACACACCATTATAAACGTATAATTTTCCGTTATTAACCATGAATTTATTGGAGTACATTATTCTGAAGTAGTCAGCGATTAAGCCGGTTGAATAAGTGGGCGTGTATAGGTCAAACGTTAAATTTTTATCCAATATTTTCAGATAGTCTTCGTCCATTGCCTTGTTAGTAAAAGTCAGGTTGAAACCCGTCTTTAGTTTAACCAAAACATTCAACTGCTTCAACAACTCGGGCTTGTATAAATGTTTTTCAATCATTATACCATCAGCACACAGCACGCTGTTATTAGTTTCACCAATGTATCCTTTCTCTTTGCAATAGATAAATATTTGTTCCAAAATAATGATTTCTTTCTCCTGTAGAAAAAAGGAGCAGATTGACCCGTTTAAGTTATATTCGGTTTTGCCGTTTTTAGCCTTATTGGCTTTAACAATTTCAGACAGCTCAGGGTTGGCATCTGCGATTTTTTTAGTAATACGTTTGACCTCTCGTATGAAGTCATTAATTTTAGCAGGTATTTTAATGTTGCTATTTGACAACCAGTTATTAACACGGGCTATAACCACACTAAACTCTTCAACGGGTTTTTTTAGGTCAGATTGTTCTTCTGGTTTTGGTATAAAGTTCGTATCAATCCATTTGTAGATACCGCCGCCGAATAGGATGCGGATAAACAAATTCTTTGGCAGTTCTTTCAATAATTTTGGGTTATCTTGAACTGCAGGCAGCGATTTCAATTTAAATGTTTCAATAACTAAATCAAAATACGACTGGCGATTATTTACGTATTCTTGTAGGCAGGGGCATTCAATAACGTTATATTTTAATATTTGTTCCAAAAAATTTGGATGCGCTCCTTCAATATCTACATCTTCAAACCTCTCTGATGCTAATGTGTGTCGGATTTCACGGCGGATACTGAATAATCCGATAGCGTTATCAGGGTTGCTTCTTCCGAATGGATTGTTTTCATATCGGTTGTAATTCACGACCGCTCTACCCCTGTCAATCAGGCTGCGGTAGTGGGTCAGCTGGGTGTATTCATTGGTATATTTTTTTTTGCAAAATGGATTATTAAATGTAGTCTTCAATAGCGAACTATTGATTAATTTATCTAATACGCTAATATCAACCGGTTCGTACAGCGTAATTCCGTCTAAAACATTGGGGCGTTGGCTTAAAGTAAGATTAAGGCAGTTCATCTCAGTCATTTCTATATACTTATATAAGATAATAATTCTTTAAGTTGTTTTTAATTAACAATTTAATTTAATATATATAAGTATTATTAAATTAAACTATACGTTTTTTCCTAAATGTTTTCGGTTTTTCTAAAGTTCCTAAAGTTTTAAAATTCTTATATATTTTTTTAAAACTTTTCTAAATCGCCTAAATATTTCATTAACCATTTATACTCGGTTTTAGTTGTTTAAGGGCTTCCAGCTTCGGCTTTCTGGTTGTCAAATAATATGTTCGTTTCTTCTGAAGTAGATCAAAATACTTATCCGGAAATTCTTGCTTAAGCTTGTCATTATATTTCTTGTTCTTTTCTTTCATCTTCTCTGGGTTGTTTTTCTGGTACTTTGATACATTCTTAAGATGATTTCTATACATGCGTTCGGCTGGCGTTAATTTATCGGGGTCATTGGGTTGGTCTGGTTGGTCTGGCTGGCTTCCTAATGCTAACTGCAGCTGTGGCTCAGGGCTCGGTTCGGGGGCGGGGCTGGGCTCCACTATTTCAACTTGCAGAGGCGGGGTATTTAATGCCATGTTTCTGAGGTGTTTTAACATGCTAATCGGTATATAGGGCTCTCTAATGATATTTTTTGGTTCGGCTGACATTTCTAAACTCATTTTTATCTATATATATATAGATATATATTATTTTTTTAAATACATTTTAATTAATATTTAAAAATCTAATTATATAATATATGGCTGGATTTCATCCAAAAACATTTTTAGTCCATGATGATTATATGACACCTAAATATGCATGGTCGGATATAACACAATATATTCCTAAAGATAAAGTTATCTGGGAGGCGTTTTACGGAGATGGCAAATCTGGAAGATATTTAAGAGAATTGGATTTCAATGTTTTAGATGACCCTGAGCTGGATTTTTTTGAGACCGATTTGGGTGAGATTGTTTGTTCTAATCCGCCATTCAGTCAATATGCTGAAATTCTTAAACGATTGATATTTCTTGATAAGCCCTTCATTCTGATACTTCCATCCTCTAAAATTAATACTCAAATTGTCAGAAATTTGTTTAAAGATCAAACTTCACCGCTCCAGATTATAATACCCCGCAAACGTATCCAATTCACTAAGATAAAAGACGGCATCAGTACTCTTCAAAATACATGTAATTTTGACTGCTTTTATTATTGCTGGCAGATGGATTTACCTCGTGATATTGTTTGGATTGATTAAGTATTTGAAATCTGCATATTATATAAAATAATTTTTATATAATATTTTTGTTTATTTTTGTGGATTTTTGACACTTTATTTGCTGGTATAATTATCAATGATTTGGTGGCATTTTTTTACGAATTCTTCATCGGATAACAGGGTTGTCATCTCGTCAGCGGGTATGAACGTGGATATATTCAAATTTTCGCACAGATGACGGGTAATCTCAATGTCTTCGTCATCCAACTCCTCATCATCTTCGTCTTCAGGCTGTTCTGGTTCAGATGGTTCATTTAATCCGTATTGCTTAGCGTAGCAGTGCTCGCATTTACAGATGTAATTAATGTATTCATCACGGGTTAGATGCTCGTCGCAGTCTAAACATCTATCAGTTGGCATATCATCGTAATTTTTAATAAAGCAGGTTTCGCACCAGAAACGACCCACTTGATATTCAAAATGGGCTGCGTGTAGCGGGCAGTTGCAGCATTTATCAGTTGGCAGAAAGTTCTGTCTATATTCAGAGGAGGCATCATTAATTTGGGTTTGGGTTGTCATCGTCGTACTTATATATGTATATAGGGGGTTGTCTTTAAGTTTGTTCTTATATATATTTATTTTGAGACCCCCTTTTTGTCTCTATACTGATTGTCGCAAATTTGGCAAAAAGTCGCAAATCTCGCCCTGTTTTTGGAAAAGGTCTCTATATCCTCCTTTATAGCCCCTTTTCTGAAAATGGGGCTTAATTTGCGACTTTTGTTCTAATTTGCGACAATCAGTATAGAGAATTTATATCTTTAAAAAGATACAATAAAAAGAAAAAAAAAAGAAAGATGTAAATAACCACAGGTATTACCCCCATTTAGAGTATAAGCGGCTGACGGGTCAGAAAAAATATCTAACAGGTAATATATGGATATACTACCTGTTAAACGAAAATACATTAAAAAAAGTAAGAGTGAGAGCGATATAGAACCGGACCCAGCTAAACCTAAGAGAAAATATGTTAAGAAAAGTAAAACCCCAGAGAACCCCAGAACACCACCAAAACCAGCCGATTTCATTGTATCATTTGATTGAAACTACCAGAGTAATTGGTCTGCAAAAAACCCCCTACTTCCAATAATTTGCCGGTCTTTAGCATGTCTAATTTTATAAAGCCGTCTGCGTTCATCAGCATACTCCTTACCATGCGATAAAATATAATGGGGGTAATCACTATAGCCTGAAGCACCTACGTAGCAGAGAAAAAACCCATTGTTGTCATACACTTCCAGCTTGTATCGCTTATTATCACTTGGATATATCAGAACACCGATCTTTTTAGCCTGTTTATAAGTATAAGGTAAAATATGGTACATTATATTTATATTTAGATTTTATTTTAGATTTTTATTCTATATTAATCATATATGAGTATTACTAAAATCGTCAATATCTATCTATTAGAGTTCTGTATTGTAGCCGAATGCGTGATATTGGCTGCAGCATTGCTCCTTATTCTAACATTTTAAACAGAAGTATCAGAACCATTAGGGGTCGGAATATCATCTCTCGGTGTTGCCAATTCAAAAGAAGAAGGAGAAGGCTGAATTCCGACCAGCGGCAGTGGTGTGAGCTTATCCTGTATTGACTTCTGGTTTAAATTACTATTTTCAATCAGTTTAGTATATATACTAAATTTCTCATCTAATACCGATTTGGCATCTTCAGAACGATGACTTCTCTCTAATTGTAAAATTTTCTGTATTTCTATTGATAATAAGTAAAAAGATTTACTTAATACGATCGATTGTTCCATCTCATTCTGAACTTGGAGATATAATTCCACTGATGAAATCACGCCGCAAATAAGACTAAGAAGACAATTAACAACACTAATATATTGTTGATTGACGAATGCTTGCAATCCTACCGAAAAAACGGAATTTAATGCTGAAAGTGTTATAATTGGTAATCTAAAATATGATAGCCGATTTTTAAGAAATAAATACCGCTTCTTTTTCAGATTGGATAATATTATACTATTAACTCTAATTGCATCTAAAATCCGCTCAAAATCATCAGTCCATTCCTCCATTATTAATATAATGAGATATTTTAAACCCAAAAATATTGGACTGAATATTTGTATCTTTGTCCGGTACCTCCGTCTGTAATTGTTAAATTGTAATTTGTTATACCCGTCGTAATATTTACATCTAAAACGCTGTCATTATAAGGTGGCGCGGTTGTTATTGTTCCTGTCGTTTGACCCGTTTTAACAAATGAATATGTTAAAGTTCCTTTTTGATTGTAATAAGTATTTGGACTATTCCCGTTAATAGAAGTATATACACCACCGATGGCGTTATTTGTTGGTGCTATATGATATGCTAAAGTAGATAATACTCCAGTAGTATATTGACCCAGCCCCGCACTACACCATACAAATTGTAATGGTGCCTGAGTTGTTTGAATTAAACCATACATTTATATACTAATTAGATATTATTTTAAGCCACTAAATTGACAGACCAAATATAAGTCGCCGCCCCTACCTTCGTCAATGTTCCGAGAGCAAACCCAGCAGCAGGAACAGACACAGACGCAGTATAAGTGGTTTTTATACCTGTTCCTAATGTTGTTGCTGCAATAGTCAAAATACCAGACCCCGAGTTGGTAATATAGCAGTAATACATGGCATTAACAGGCATATTGGCGGGCGGGGTTATTGTGGAGATTGTATTTGTTGTCCCCGTAATGGTGATAATATTAGAGTAAAATGTCGGATAAGGGGCTGCCGTTGTAACTAATGTTAATGTAGATGTTGCGTAAGTTGCAGTTCCCTGTGTTGTTAAAAGTGTTTCCTGAACCCCGCTGGTAGTTATTGATGATTGTGTTGTTCCATTTGCCTGTAAAGAAACAGCTGAAGATGAATTGCTATTTAATGATGTTCCGATATATCCTGTTGCCGTCAGAATATTTGTAGAAGGATTGTAAGCCAAACTACTATTAACGGATTGAGGTAGATTGCCAGTTGTAGCGGATACAAATGTGGGGTAATAAGCAGCATTGGTGGATACGGCAGTAATAGCGGTATTTGTTGCGTTGGTTGCGTTGGTTGCTGTCGTCGCCGTTGTAGAGTTTCCGGCGAAATTTGTTGCCGTAAGCGTATCCGTAGAAGGATTGTAAGTGAATGTTGTATCTACCAGTTGAGGAAGGTTTCCGCTTGTTGCAGATACAAATGTAGGATAATAGCTGGCATTAGTGGATGTGGCAGTAATAGCGGTATTAGTGGCGTTGGTTGCTGTTCCTATAAAACTTGCCGAAGTGATTGAAGACGCTGTGATTGTCGTTGTATTAGACGGAATATCCCGAACTAGTATGGTTGATGGAGTAATGCTGGTAAAAATTGTTGAACCAGAACCAAATGTGAGCGTATCCGTAGAAGGATTATAAGTGAGAGTAGTATCTACCAGTTGAGGAAGATTTCCGCTTGTAGTAGAAACAAATGTAGGATAATAGCTGGCGTTAGTGGATGTGGCAGTAATAGCGGTATTTGTTGCGTTTGTTGCGGTCGTTGCGGTCGTTGCGGTTGTTGCCGTTGTAGCGTTGCCTGCGAAGTTTGTTGCTGTAAGCGTATCCGTAGAAGGGTTGTAAGTGAATGTTGTATCTACCAGTTGAGGAAGGTTTCCGCTTGTTGCAGATACAAATGTAGGATAATAGCTGGCGTTAGTGGATGTGGCAGTGATGGCTGTATTTGTGGCGTTTGTTGCGTTTGTTGCAGATGAAGCGGTCCCATTTAACGCACCGCTAAATGTTGTCGCCGTCAGGTTTGAACTTGTAGCATTATAACTCAACCCAGAAGCCGCATTAAGATCATTGCTTCCAGATGTGGCACTAACTAATGACGGGTAATATATACCAGTTGAAACAGCAGAAGTATTTAAACCACCCACTAAAGTCGTTGCTGTTATTGTACCGGTTGAAGGATTACATGATATTCCAGCGGTCTTCTGAATAGCACCCGTTCCAGTTGAAGAACTATCACTAAAATTGAGATAATGAGTTGAATTTTGAACTGAGTTTCGGGTTGTGTATCCATTTTTATCAATCGTGTTAATAGTTGAACCATCAGTTATCGTGATTGTAGGATTAGTGGCTGAAGCGTTGGGTGTTAAATTGATTACATTTGACCCAGTTCCAGTGTTGTTAAGCGATATTGAATTTGTTGCGCTATTTCCAGCTGATAAAACTTGATCTAAACTATAAGTCGTATTAGCATGATTAATAATGTTATTCCATGATGCTGTGTTAGTAGTACCAGTATCGTAAATTGATAAATCGGTTGGCGATATAGTCGCCGTATAATCGCCGCCAGTATTTTGAATAAATATTGTTGGCGGGTCAATATTCGCAGTTAAAATTATTTCTTGAGCCCCACTATTATTATTGAGTAGCACTTGCCCTATTGAGTAGGTTGCTGTATTATTATTGGTGTCTGTTAAAGTCATCTCTGTCGGAGATATAGAATTAGTTTTTCCATCATCACGCTGTAGAGTTATACTTCCTGCAGCCGTCGTATTTGTGTATTGCGGTGTTCCAGTTGTATCTGTAGCAGTGAAACCATTGTATCCGTAAGTGGTCGCGATTGTTGGAACATTTAAATTATCTACAATCACAATGCTGGTATCTGCTTGATTGCTAACGAATAAAACCTGTTCTAAACCGGATGCTGGTATTGGAGGGTTCAACGACGTATAATTAAGGGTATTGCAACTAATATCTCCAGTAGTAGTTATCCCGATACTATCCGTGATACCCGCTGTGGTTGTTAGCTCAGTAAATTCATTGAAACCAGTAAAGATGTTGTTAGTTCCCGTCTGAACGTATCCAGTAAGCGAAGGAACTAATGCTCTTACGAAATATGTAGTGGCTATCGTGTTGTCATTACTAATTAAGGGTGGATTTGGAGCAGTAGGGCTAATAGTAAAGTCATTATTACCGGTAAAAACATTATCGCCGCTCAGAGTGGCACCATTGGCTATTATACCATTGATTTCACTTATCAAATTATTCACTTTAAGATTGATATTAAATAGACTTGCAGACATTATATAATATATAAAGATATATTTATTATTTTTGTAATTTATTATATCTTTTGAAAATGTAAATGTGTCTTAAAGTAGAATGTAAATTTATTGAATTAATTGAACTAAATGACAAAAGTCAGTTAATAATCCACTACAATTCAGATAACTCACCTATATTAATTGAGTATTGGATAGGAGAGAAGAGCATGATTATTTTTCAAAAGGTTTAGATTAAATTTAATATTATAAAAATATAATCTAATAGTAATATATAGAATGGAAGATAAAAGTAAAGTTTTAGACAATCTGAAGAACAAAAATATAAGCCCGTCATCTCTCAAACTCTATTTAAATAATCTCAAAAGATTAAATGGAAATCAGGAGATCAAAAATTTTAACTTCTTGAAAGATGAGGCTAAAATAATTGATAAAATTAAAGATTATAAACCAAACACTCGGAGAACCTACTTAATTAGTATTGTCAGCCTTCTGAAACAGGAACCCAAATTTAAGAAGTTATATGACAAATATTATACAATGTTGATGGAATATAATAAGGATTTACAGGTTAATAACACTAAATCGGAAAGCCAGACGGCGAACTGGATAGAACAATCTGAAGTATTAGATATTTTCAATGTAATGAGAGAAGACGTAATGTCTAAACTAACTAAAAAGAAATTATTTGAACCGGAATATAATGATTTACTGGCTTTTGTTGTTCTCTCACTTTACACGCTGCAACCTCCACGCCGTAATTTAGATTACATGTATATGGTTATTACTAAAAAATACTCTGACGATTTAGATAATAAATTCAACTATTTAGATTTAGACAAAATGGAATTTCATTTCAATAATTTTAAGACGCAAAAGACGTATAAACGCCAGTCAGTTCCAATCTCTCCGGAATTACAGGAGATAATTAAGAAGTATTTAGAGTATCACCCATTAAAATCGGAAATAAAAAAGAAGAATACTTTAGTTCCATTTTTAGTCAATTTTAAGGGCGAACCATTTGAAGCTAAGAACACCATTACTCGGATATTGAATAAAATATTTAAGAAGAAAATCGGGGTTTCAATGTTAAGAAATATTTACTTAACTGATAAATATGGCAAATCATCAGAAGAGATGAAGGATGACACGACTAATATGGG